>FZPS01000197.1_pt171 | contig 16368 bp, 17 predicted proteins | sample 1817821 | NCBI WGS metagenome assembly FZPS01 (sample SAMEA104158645, study PRJEB21678) | metagenome | place: Germany | collected 2015-04-21
CTCTTATTTTCATCATTAATGCTTTCTAAAGCCCTTCTTAAAATAGTGAATTTATATTCATTTTCATAAATATCGACCATTCTGTTTAACTCAAATGTTAACTGCCATTTATAAAACATTAACCGCACCCCTCCAATATGAAGATTTTAGAACATTTATGTGTATAATCAAATACAATTATCAGATAATTTTTATCTATATTCAATCTATATCTACCAGTAGATTTGTAACTACTTCCATTAATTTTGCTTGATATTCTTCCCTAATATCAGCCTTCCTCATTATCCTCCACATTTGAAGTTCTTCCCCTTCTTTCTCTAACTCTTTAACTGCCCAGTGAATCCTCCTTAACCTAAAGTCATGATTGGTCTCTTTAACAGAATCCAGGTATGCTTTTGTCTTTGGAAGTTTATCTAAATGCTTTTCAAGCAAGCCCCTTATGCCTAATTTACTGCCAATTAGACTAATGGTAATTCTTTCAGGCTTTCCATCCGAATTCAGCATCTTGGCAACAACTTCTTTTACCTGTATCAATATCTCATTATCCCTTTGGTCCCAATCAACTCTGCTATTGATAATATTAGTCGTCTTTTTAAGAGGCGAGTTCTGGTTCAACCATTCCCTGTCATTCCTATAAAGCCAGGCAAATAAAGCATTATCTATCTGCCGTAATTGCGTTTTCCCCATCTCTGGATATTGCTTTCTTAATTCCTTCCACTTTTCTCTGTAGTAATTCCTGTCCAAATTCATTGAAGAATAACTGTTCCCATCATTATCACATTCACTATCGGTCTCACTCCGCTTTTCCCAGTAAGTAGTTAGCCCAAGTTTTCGGGCATACTTCTTGACCGTATTAGCGTCTACCCCTAGTAACCTCGCTGTTTCCCTTAAACTCAACTTTTGGTTTACTAACTCTTTAAGTTTCTCTTCCCACACTGTCCCAAAGGCCTTAATTCTTCCAAACCTATATCTTGCATCTTCAGACTCATCTGGTCCACTTCTAGTATAAACAAAACCGCAGGTACAGGAAAAAGTCCCAACAGGACATTTCAAATCCGTACTGTGTGAGACTTTTAAATCACAAACAACTGGTTTTAGGTAGTGGTCTGCCGCTGCATTCAAACAAGGCCACGGTCCATCCCCAAAAGGCTTATATTCCATCTTTTTATAAAATAAATCATGAAGTGAAATTCCAAGAAAACGGGAAAGAAGCAAATGTCTGATAGGATGAGCAGTCTTGTTTTTCTTTCTTACCATATCCATTAGCCAGTTTGAATCGTTATCTGCATCAACACCGGACTGCACAATATCTAAAAATACTTCACCATAATAATCAATAAACTCTTTTATAAACTCCTTTTGATGCACTTTTCCGTTTGAAGTTGCAAATCCCATTTCTATCATCTTTGCAAGATACTGCTCTTTATACCATTCTATATCTCTCTTTTCAAAGTCGCTGTTAAGCAAAACCTGAACATCCTCTGCGAGCCTATTCAGTTTTTCAAAAACATCATCAGAGTAGTTGATAACAATATCGGGTTTTACACAGTTTTCCTCGCCAGCAGCCTTATATTCGTGTTTGTTATATCCCCTGACAGGAACCTGGCTGTCATATAAAGGAACATGATGTTTCGGGCATATCAGTACACCAGGGATTTGATGAACTCTATGCCAGTATAACTCTCCGTACTGCAACTTATCTTCTTTAGCACAGACAGGGCAGAACTTAAAATATTGGTTTAATGTAACGGAACTGGCCATGATTCCAGTCCGGCTATATACGCTTCCTCCATTTTCCCCTTTCATTGATTCTAGAACTTTTTCTGCACGCTCAGGAGGTAAAAAGGCAGAATAGAACGGGAAAAGTGTATGGTTTTTAATAAGATATTCTTCAGTATACCTGGAATTAAGGGGCATATTATTAACAAGGTTCTGTATATTGGAAGGCAGGTCCATCACTGCTGTCACAGAAATTGAACTAAAAAGGTCCTGCATTGTAGCCTTATAACTTGTATTCCCGCTACGTACATGGTACCTTGCAAGGACGCTGTATAATACTTCATCCTCATAAGGCACAGGAAAAAACGTTATCATTATGTGCTACACCGCCTTGAAAAAGTCATTTTCCACCTGCTTAATAACTCCTTTTTCTTTTAATGATTCATAGGCTGATTTTTTGTTTCTCCTGCCTTCTTCCACAATAAATCTTATATCATTTTCATCCATCTTATTTGGTTTACTCTTTTCTTTTCGCTTTGGTTTATCATTGGTTGATAACATCTGTACTGCTTTTATTACAATCTCCGAAACTTCAAGACTCTCTTCACTATCTAAAACCTGCTCTACTGCTTTTTGAGCCTTTTTTGCATCAATATTTAAGTCTAATAATTTTATAATCGCCTGTTCCTTCCTGGAAAGGTTGGCTTCCTTTTCTTTTTCCTTCTGCTGCCTTTGGAGCATCTTCATTCTCATATCCCAGTCTAATGATTGCTTGCTTTTGTCCATAAATCCCAGAAAATCAATGTCTACAGTACATATATCCTCATACTTGGCGATTTCTTTAATGTTTCCTGATTTTAATGCTTCCAGCATGGGGCGGACCAATTTCAAATTATCTTTTGCAACCTGCCTAATCAGATTTGCAGTGATATCCTCTCTCCCTGAAAGAATAGCCCGTATTTGTGACATCGCATAAAGTTTTACTGCAATGTCTATGATGCCTTGTGACTCCTCATAGAGAACATCATTTAATTCCGGTGTTAATGGTACTTCCTTTTTGGTCCACTGATAGTCCCAAAGTGCATTGATTAGCAAATCCCAACTTTTATCTTTGCTCAACCTCTCCCAAACCATATCTCCCTGACCGCTGCCTCGCCTTGCCTGACGAAATTCCGATTGTAGAACCGATAATGCTTTTGTAGTTCCGATAAGTATGACAGGTACCCCGATGGTATTGACAAGGGTGACAAAAAAGTTAAGCATCTTCTCATCCCCACCGCTTTTTGCCCCATTTAAATGCTGAATCTCGTCTATGACCAATACACCCAGTCCCGTATTCCTGGCTATCTGGGATATGATAGAGAGCATATTGTCTACGGTTTTCCTCCCTACCCCAAACTTCTTATAATAGTCTGTACCCAACAGGTCGTCTACCTTATGGAAAAACTCTATGCAGAGGCCCTTCAAAGAGCCGTCAAATGGGCAGTCTAACTTAAGCCAAACCAGTTGGTACATGCTAAAATTGATATTCCTATATTGCGAATGGACAATTATCTGGGGATAAAGAGATAATACACGGTTGACAGCAGTTGTCTTACCCATTCCACTTACCCCTATAATAGTAAAGCCTGCTGCAGTAGTCCTGAAGGATTCATTGCTGCTTAACTCCCATTTCAAACTTTGTATCGCCTTATAACCGTCCTGTAGGCTTTCAGCATAGGAAGGTTTAAATGGGTTACGTGCCAGGTATCCCTGCCTTATAACCCTGCTTATCCTGCTTTCAAGGTCAAGATGAATCCCCAGGGGCTGGAAACACTGGAACAACCGCTGAACCATATGTATACGGTAGTGGTCTTCCAATCGTCTTTCCTCTGGATTATAGCGGGGATATAGAGACAGTTTCTCCACTACCTCTTCCTTAGAGTAAACCGGTGGTAGTGCTTCAATAAATGGATTCCCGCTATATTCAGGTATCAACTGTTCCTTGTATTCTGCAACTACAGCATTAGCACCGTTAGGTATTATTACTTTATTCATGGATTTTCTTTAAAGCCTCCTTTTGTTTTCTTATCAAAAGGCTTATCGTATCATTCTCGTCCACCTCTTCCTCCTGCTCTGCCCTGCTAAACGGTATAACTTCTGCATTACTTCCTGTTTCTTTTTTATCCAGTTCGAAGGCTTCCTTCTCCCTGTTTAACATCTTTTCTAATCTCCTGTTGTTTCTAATCCCTTTTTTGCGCTTCGAATCGCTTTCATTTGATTTTTCTTCTTTAAAAGATTTTTCTGCCTCTTTTGCAATACTTTCGATTTCAGTAATTAAATCAACCTTTGCCTGCAGTTCCTTATCTTCTGCAATTTTTATTTGAAGTTTCTCCTCTTCAAGAAGGTATTGAATTTCCTCAAGATTTTTATCTTTATACCTATCCTGGTGTTCCAGGAGAAAACATTTCTCGAAGTCCATGCCATTTTGCTCCTTGATATAAATAAAGTTCATATTGCGGGGGTCATAGGAAACATCAATCTTCCATGTTCCTTTATTTCTCGCCTTTTCAAACCATCTCTCCTTAAGAGTTTTTGGTGAAGCATAATACAAGCCTTTGAATTTTATCCCCTTTGCCGTTACAGTTGCTGCATCTGAGGGCATAAGATTTAGTTTAACGATATCCTCTGGTACACTCCGCAATTTTCCCGCACAGTTTGCAATCCCCCAGTTCCATATTTCCCGTGGAATACATTCTACTTCATCAGCAACCATCATCTCTTCCCTGTCATAGTTTTTAAGATGGTACTGGTTATTATGGTACAGGGCACATTTTATGATTATCTGTGTAAACTGGTATATATCCAATTTGGCATCCAACCTGTAATCCCTGTCGCCACGCTCTCTCACATCAGGGTCAACAGTACCAGGCAAAAGCGGTTTTACCCTTATATTAGTAATTCTGAAATGCTGTTCAATAACTGCTTTCCAGTCTGCCCGATATGGGGGAGTATTCTGTATCTTTACATGTAGAGAATTAATAAGGTTTTCAACATTCTTGCCTTCAAGTTCCCCTCTGTCCGCCAGAATAGCCTCTGGCAAGTGATGGACAGGCCAGTCCTTTTCTTCAATATCTATTCCATACTCCTTGCAAAAGGCAACTTTGTCGGACGCTGCATTTGCAAGAGCCATCATAGCCCCTATCCAACTTGGCCCCTCTAAGCCAACATAAATACCAACAACCATCCTGCTGAAAACATCTATAACCCCGTAAATTACCGGTCTTCCAATTATCCAGTTCCTGTTATAACGGCTCACAAGATAAATGTCACCTACAGTTGCATCAATCTGATAGATACTTCCTGGCGCAATTGCTTCCGAAGTTGTATTGCCTAAAAGTGGTCTATACTGCTGCTCATATTTTTTACTGCTTTGTCTGGATGAAATTTGCTTTTTTAAATTGATATTCTTATAATACCAGTAACGGAATTGGGCATATGTAGGCACCTCTCCTATGGGTTTTATTACAGGAACTCTTATGCCGTTTTCTATCCTGAATTCATCGCTGAAGAATTCTTTTCTCATCAGTTCATATGCAAGTTTAAGGGAATTTTTGGCGCCTGTATGATAGTATTTATTGATAGCGATATTAAATATCTTTTTTACTTCTTCATCTACATTGATTCCCTCACCCACCAGTTCCGCATTTTTTCGTCTGCGCCCACGCTTTTTGTCTCCTGCCCGTCTTTCTTTACCCGGACCTCCACATAAATAGTAGTCCGGAAGCAAAGCGTTCTTTATTTTCCCTCTCTTCCAGAATCGTTTAAGGTAGTTTGAAACAGTTTTTTCATGTAAGTTATAAATAGACGATGCTTTTAAAACAAGTTCTCTCCGTTCTTTCTTATAAAAAATCACAGGCTCAAGCGTAACCAGTTCCTTAATTACTTCCCATGCTCTATCCCGTATTTCTTTTGATTTCTCTGATAATTCTCCTTCATCAACAACCTTAACAAATGGGTCGCTATCCAATAAACCTGCAATCCCCTGCTTAATGCATTCTTCAATATCAGATATACATCTTGGGAAAGGACTTTCATTTGAATATATGTTTATAACATATGCAAGGTTTTGCTGCCTATCAAGCCACAAAATCCTTTCTACACTTTCTTTATCATTATCCTGTCCCCATTTGATTAGTGTATTTACTGCTATCATAGTATTCTCACCCTTTCTGGTAAACTCTGCTTTATAATTTCTATACTTTGGGTCGAATCATTAAGGTCGATTTTTTTATTCATGTCCACCATTATCCTTTTAAGGGCAATTAAACGCTTGAATATGTACACCCCTGACCCTGTATCTAAATTAAACAACCTGTCAAATTGGGTAGTGAAATTTCTAATCGAAGTACTGTTCCCTGCCAATTTTTCAACAAAAGCATTGCAGTAATAGTCAACCTCTTCATCTGTAAATCCTCTTTCATCAGCAGGATATAAGGATGAGTGAACCCATTCTATATTCTTTGCTTTAACCACTGGAATCTCTTTTTGCGTTACTATTCCCCAATCAATATTTTGGCTCTGCCAGTATCTCCTCTCTATTTCCAGCCTTTCTAATGCTGTCTTCCGCTCAAGTTCATAATCTGCTTTAAGACTTCTGGCAACATATGCTATTTTGCCATTTGGTTTTTTCAAGGTTATTAAAAATGATGTGGATAAAATGTATGGCGTTCCTGTATCTTTGTCTTTAAATAAATCAAAATTTAAACCAGCCTTGTTTTGTATTACTTCTTCACAATGAAACAAGGGGTAATGTTCCCTGATATCTAAAACATCATCCTCCCATTCCAACAGGTAAAAATATCGTGTCTCCGAATCCGTAAAAAAATGATGAATTCTTTTTGTTTTCCATCCAAATACACGTGATACCCTGCCTTTGCTTGGAAAATCCTGTACAGTAAGCCAGGGCTTGTAATCCTTGCCTTCCCCCTGTCCTCTTCCTTCCTGTATCCATTTTTTTAATTTATTTTCATCCCAATCTATTTTCCGTTTAGCCATGCAGATACCTCCTGAGTTAGGAATTAAGTATAAAGGATTACGGAACAAAGGAGAATGATATTGCAATGTAATTCATCCACCACTTCCTTAAGTCCCTTACCCCTTGCCTCTAAAACCTTTTTTATAATAAAACTCTTATCGCTTTTCCCTTATTCATCTGTTCTCTGAAAAACAAAATGCCATTGACTACAGTTGGACACCTTTATTAGGTGACTGTGTCAATGGCACTTTGTCCATTTCCCTTAAACCTATTCCCATTATATCATGGACCGACTTTATTTTAAACGTTAAATCTGACTTGAAATACCATGTAGTAGTCGGATAAAATTCTGTGTAACCAACATAAGGAGGTATTTTATGAGGCATAGTGTTTTTTTGACTATAAAATTGGTAATTCTCATGAGCATGTTTTTGTTACCATTTACCATTATTACAGAAAATATGTTTATCCGCTTTATTGCAGGCTCCCTGCAAGGTATATTCCTTATTATGCTTCTTTCTTTTACCGTAAAGGTTCAATCATACTTTAAAAAAGATAAGAAATATTAAAGCAATAAGAAAAAGGTTTTGGTAGGCTTAAAATCTACTAAAACCTTTTTACTATAGTCCAGTATATTCAAAAGATTAAATGTATCGTGCTGTCCTTTAACATCTCTAAAAAGACAGTATTTTCTATTAATTTGTCTTGTTCTTCAATTGAATTATCCTGCTTTTTTCTCGTGAATTTTATTCTTCTCGTCTGCCTGTAACTGTCCACAAAGGCATCAATATTATTTTCGTTTATATATCCAAGCCTTGTCCATTCATAAATCAGAAAGTCATTTGATTTAAAGGTTATAGAAGTGTTGCTCCTGTCTTTAAAGCGCTCATCTTTATAAAGTATTTCTTTAGCCTTAGAAACAAATTCATAGGTATCCCTGTCACTGCTGAAGATAGTTATAATATCAATGCTTCCAATGTAATAATAGGAAAGGATATAACTTAAAACGGCAATAGATATCTCTCCTGCATTCTTCTTCTGAATTCTTCCGTTTGAAAGTTTTCTTTGGTCTAGTCCCTCTTCATAAAACACGCTAAGCCATTCCTCATAAGGGTCTAAATCCTCTATAGGCCTATTTTTTAAGATGTTTTTCTTGATAAAACTAACAAGCCTGCTCACATTGTAACAGCAGTACAGGAACAGATAGTATAATTCTGCTTCTTTGTAATCCACCAATGTTAAATAATCAACTTCATCTATAATTTGGACCTCCGAATAATGTTTTAAATCATTTATGTAACTTTTTCTATTTTCGCTATCACAAACCTCAGTCCATACCCATTGGGGGATAAGAATAATGTCATACTGGCTAAATATCTTTTCAGGGCTGACGTTCTTGCGTACCCATGTCAAAAATTCAACAGAGTTATTATCCAGGATGCAAACTTTGAGAGACATGCCCGTGGAAAGGTATTTTTTTAATTCTTTTATGCCTTCTCCTTTCATTTGGCAAGTCCCTCCACTCCTTTTTTAATTTTATTCTTTAGCGTGAGCAGAAACTGATAATTATCTTTATGATGGGAGACATCTGGGTTTTCTTTCATAACACTTTGTATTTTCTTCTCCAACCCACCTAAACTTACAACATATGAGGGTTTCACTAACTCTGCATCCAATTCCAAATCTATAAATTTTTGCACTAAGTTCTCAGGTTTATTATCAAAATGCTCAAGAATTTTTTCTTTTAAATCCAAATCATTATATTTTGTAACGGCTTCTTCAAACAGTTCTATCAGTACTGCCTTATATGGTGCCTTATATACATCCATGCATTTTATGACTCTGTCGATAAAATCTTCATCATCTAATGAATAGTAGTAATCGTACACATTGCCAAAAATCATTTTTGCAGCAAAATAATCTGCTTTTCTTTCATTTAAATCCATATCAACGGCAATGTTATGGGTCTCATCCCTTAAACTGAGGTCATAGAACAAATGATATATTTCATGCCATGCCACAAAATATTGATAGACACGGGGCTGGGCTGTATTGATAACTGGTATTTTAATATTTCCCTTTGTAATAATAGCCCCGCCCCAATACTCATCATCAATGGGAATCTGGATTAAATGCTTCTCTTTTAATACCGAAAAAGACAGTTTATCCTGTCCCGTTACCCTCGACTTATTAAATCTGACTGTAAAATCATTTGTTAATCTTAATATATCATCTTTAATCAGGTTATTTTTTTCAATAACCTGCTCAAGATTATTACTCGTTATTAATTCCGACATAATCTGCACCTTCTTAATTGTAATACAGTTCGCACATATGAACTATATCTTCTAGAATACCAAACATCTCTTGAGCATTAGGTTTCAGGACATGATTCTCTGGAGCATTGTCAGATAGAGCAAAAACAAGTTCCTTTTTTGCATTATACTTTGGAACATAGTTAAGTAGTTGTTCTTCATCCATGTCCTGTGTTTCCAAGATTTTTCGAACATGAGTTTTAAATGTCGCAAGGCTGTCGACTTCTCCTTTGATTAATTTATCTAAAGTCGGTCTTGAAATATTAGTAAGCCTTGAGAAGGAAGACTTTGTATATCCGTTGTCTTTAACGATATTTAATATATTTTCGCCAATTAGTCTTCTATTTTCAAATAATAATTCCATAGTCACTTTTTACACCTCCTACTTTATTATACACCAAAAGTGTAAAAAAAGATACGATTTGTAAAAAATATTTTTACAAATCTTTGAGGTTGGCTTTTCAGTTGTAAAATTTCCTGTCATCATTCGGACTAAGTCTAATAATAAGAAAAAGCATTGGCAGAATTTAATTCCTGCTAATGTCTTTATTCTATAAAATCCGTTTTTTATCTTTAGAGGCTCTCTTACCAAATCATGTTTCAAAGTAGGCTCCGTCTATACAATGACACCTCTTCCATCCCAACCTACTTACTCAAAATATTGCAGCAATTCTTCAACCAATCTATCAACATTCGTACAAGGATTCATATTGGCTTCGGAGGTTACACCTTGCTCTTCATAATATTTTCTCAGTTTCTCGCTTCTTCGGATTGCCTCCTTTATATTACCATTCTTACATAAAATATCAAATATATTATTTAAATTCTTATGATATTTACCGTTATTAATACTTTTTGCTGTAAAATGTTCGTTTAATTTTTCTATATACTGATATCGGCGGATAGCCGAATGCAAATACTCAAAGTGCAAAACAAACCATAGTTCTATTGATTCATTAGACCAAGCAACATCAATATCTGAGTTTTGTGCTTTTCTTATGGCGTTATTAAATTGTTCGTCGGTAAAATCATCTTTATCAAATACAACCCATGTGTGTCCATAAGGTATTTCACTCAGGCTTCTAAGTTTTATTGTATAATCCACCAAATCCTCTGTATTTCTACCAGTTCCCTTTATTTCTAACTCTATCTTATTTTTCACATCAATTTTATCTCTATACTTTGCTTCAACTTTTCTTTTAATACCTTCAAAATAATTTGGTTCTGTCTTTCCTCCTTCACAAACAATCAAGTATCTATACGGGGCTCTTTCTCTAATACTTTCTTTTCGTTTCTTTTTAGCACCTTTTCTCTTTTTAAATAAATCATCTGACCCCATACCTATTCCTCCAAAATATTAAATTCCCTTAGTAATGGTATAGCCCCATATCTACCTGCTAAATAATCTTTATTATAAGTAGCATCATTTCTAACTTTCTTGTCATTCTCTAATTTATATTCAACCAATGAATATAAATTAGAGATTCCTTTTTTATCCTTTTCGCAAAACCATATTTGGTCTCTGCGAAAGGTTTCTTTTGTTAAAGTAGATACATCATGTGTAGTATAAATCAATTGAGCATTATTTTTATTGATATCTGGATTATGAAACATATTAATGATATACCTTAATAAAAGAGGATGGAGTTTAGCATCTAATTCATCTATAAATAAAGTATTACCTTCGTTTAAACAGTTAAACAGAAAATTATAGAGCCCAAACATTTTTTGTGTACCGCCTGATTCTTCTGAAAATGGAATCTCAATGTAGCCACTAGCATCTATAGATGCATGTTTAGAATACACTTTATAAGTTGTCTCATCTTCTTCGCTTGACGTATGTTTTATTTCCTCTATTCTTATTCCGTCTATGCCAATATCAATTGCTTTTAAAAACCTCTCAAAACTTTTAAGATATTTTTCATCCTTTATTTTTATTGGCAATACCCTTGTTATTAATGCTTCAATCGCTGCATTACCAAGGTCCATGACTTGAGTATTCAAAAACCAATTATATATGTTCTTTGCTTCCTTAATTTTCGCATTGGAAATTAAGGATAAGAACAATGTTGATTCCCCAACTAAATCAGTAAATACTTTAGCATCTTTTAAATTTTCACCACAGTTGACTTTGCCATAACTTCTCTCAAATAATGTATTATATTTATCTTTGCCTCTAAAGTCCCGTTTATATAACCATTCTTCATATACTCTTTTATTATCTACTACAAATCCATATTGATATTCTTTATTTTCATAAGTAAAAAACACTTCAAATTCTGATTTACCATTTCTGCTGGATTTATCAAATGCAAATCTCTTTAATGGAATATCCGCACCTTCACTTTCCCTTTTAAATGAGTTCAAGACAAAAAATCTCATAAAATTAAATGCATCTATCACCCCCGATTTCCCACTGGCATTTGCACCATAAATTGCTGCAACTTTAACATATCCTTCACCTTTTGAGTTAATGATAGTATTATAAGGATGCTCTTTTATTGAAGTTGTAGTCATATCCAAACTAACTTCATCTTTATATGATTTAAAATTACTAAAATTAAATTGAATGAGCATTTTTCTCACCTCTTGTATATATTATACTACTAATCAACTCTATTATAAACAATTTTTGAACTTTTTTCTCATATTAATTATTGTCTAATCAGCAATATTTATTCACACACTTCGAAAAAAATCGAAAAACTCATAATAATAAAAATCTTAGTTTTTAAAATCTGTTTCCTTCAGAGTTGATGATTTTTTCCAAGTTTGATATGCATCAATATTATCCTCTCTATCTTCTACCACTGCAGTTTTATAATACCTGCTGAAATATTCGTGCTCAATAAGTCGTCTTTATCAGTATTTATTCAAAGATAAATTTGTGACACACGCTGTTTCCAACCAACTTTACGCGCTATTTCATCCATGTTTTCTACAGTAGTAAATGATTTCACTTTTTCCAGGATAGTATCGAGCGTTTCCTGCGTTGGTTCTTTTGTTATACTAACTTTATAAATTACAGCAGGATTATGCTCAATACTGCAACTAGTTGCCATCATTAATACGGACAGAATCAGCAGAATACATAATACAGGCTTTTTCATCATTATATACAAAAATTATATTATTTCATTTACTCTGTACATCGAATAAATAGTAATGACCATCTGTCGAGACGTTACTACGCTCCCCAGTTTGCTTCATACCAAAAGTATTCATCCAATACCCTTCAATAGGCAATTCTCCTGCATATGGAATAATCTTATTATCTTCAATAATAAATGTCTCTCCATCCTTTATTGCAAAATTAGTCCATTCTCCAGAAAATATAAAACCATAATAAGAAAATTCACCTTGAGGAGTTAAGTCTTTTATGTTAATCTGGTCTAACTTCTCAAATAATCTTTCGATACTTATTAATCTATCATATTGCAGCCACTGGTCTACCTTCGTTGCCCTTACAGTTAGTTTTTTCTGTCCTTCATGAAAATAGACTGTTGCATGACGAAATTGTCCTTCCTCTCTCCATGTTACTTCATATCTCAATCTTTTAAGTTTCCCATCCTTTTCATAATCAATTTTTAAACCCTCTGCTCTTGTAGTCTTCATAGAATACTCATCTAATTCAAGTGTTTCTGCAACTTTCTTCCAATGGTTTTGAAAATTCAACTCATAGATGTTAGTAGTTATAGGCTCTACGTAACGAGTACGTTTATAATATGATTCAGTAATGGCAGGAATCACCAGTGCAACTACAAAAGCAAGTAAACCAAGACCTGCTGCGTATCTTTTGCCTCGTTGTTTTTTTTCAGGGCTGCGTAGAAACAATAAGAAAATGATAAATCCAAGAGGTATATGTATTCTATTAAAAGTAAATCTGAAAGTACCAATTAAGTAATAACCTATAATTTTTAAGGCATGATAAGGTTCCTCATCGTCCATCATTTTAACAATAATAAGAATAACACCCACTATAAAAAGAAATGTAGTTATCCAATTAAGCATCCCATTCACATTTGTCTCCTACTTTCATCATTAATTACTACAATATACGTATGAAATAAACATTACAATAACATTAAAGAATAACTTTACCAGTCATTCCATTCGTCAAACCCTTCCCTTGCTCCTGTAAAGAAAAACTCTGTATGCCTGCATTTAGGGCAGACATATATGTCAAAAGTCAAATGCTCTTCAATATCAAATAAGGCTCCTAATATTCCTCTATTATTATCCTGAGAATCAAAGCGGTATTCTTTCAGATACTTCATTTGCTCTTTACACCTTAAACACTCAAACTGCTTTTCCATTTTAAGTTAGACTCCTTCCACTTTATCCTTATTAAAATCAATCCATTCTTTAATTATAATATAAAATGCTTATATCTGTGCTATTTTACAGTTATATTTTTATTTGACGTGTAAAAAGTAGCATATGTTTCATTCGTCCTAACGTCTAAGAGTGCTTTACCCAATATAATCCTTCAAATCTCTCTTTAAATCAGCAATACTTCTATAATAGCAATCTATAAATAAAGCATTAACATCATCGGCACTGTTTTCTGGGCAAAGATTTACCCTATAAAATATATCCAGCCGCTCATCAAAGCCTTTATCAACTTGCACGCCATTAAGCATAAAAGTTTTCATTACAGTAAAATTGCCAAAAATCGTTACATCTCTCATAAAAAATCACTCCATTCAGTTTTTGATTTAGAGGTATTATATAAACATTACCTTGAAAATCAACTTTTAAAGTGATTTTTTATAAAATACCTATAAGAGCCGATTACCCATGTTAAAGGTAGTTGATATTATCTAATAAAAATTTCTAGACTCTTACTTTTTTGTGATATAATTTAACAGAAATCATACAAAGCGAGGTAATAACTTTAATGAAAAAATCAAAAACAGAAATAGAACAATCGGCTGAAAACAATAAAAAAGAAATCGAAAATCTCATGGACGCTGTAATCAATGAAAATATGAAGGCTCTTATAGAGTTAGCAAAACAAGATTGATTCTTATGCCTGTTCTTCAAATAGTATTATCCACGAATTTAGCATTAAGTTTAATAAGCCGAGAATTATCTCGGCTTATTAATCGTCTTCTTCAACTTCCTGATTTAAATACTTCTCTTCATATAACTTCTTAAGTGGCTCAAATTTCTTCTTTTCCAATAACTTTGTATGACCTGTTGAAACAATGGCATTCAATGCTTCCTCGTCTGTTACAATCTCTGCATAATCCCTTTCGCCTTGCCAGTCTGTACCATGTATCAATACATACCTGCCATCTTTTAGTTTTGTAATGCCAAGATGGCGCCCAGTGCTGCCACAACTAAAGTTTCTGCCATCCCAGAAATCAAGGTCGTTATTGTATTTAACCACTGCCACCAAATCACCAAATTCATTGACTACTTTTACCATAAGAACCAACTCCTTTTCTTTTATTTGCTAACAGCGGCCGACTGTTTGCTGAATTTTTACTTTCTATTTTTAGTATAACAGGTGTTTTTTAAAGGCTTCGTATTATAGGCTGTTTTTTGAAATTGTAATAAAAATGTAATATTTTACGTCTACAATCCAATTCTAGATAAAGTTAATAATCTCATTAAGTTTAATGTTCTCCAGGATAATCTCATGTTTTCAAATAATCTTGCTGATATTTTATTCATAGGATTAAAAAAATCAAATTTTTATATGTTTTTTTAGGTCGATAACATAAATTTTTTGATATTTGCAGTAGAAGCCTATGTTTTTAAACTTCAATGCAACCTAGAGGAAAGTTATATACTAATACGGCTCATAAATTTTATGCAATTTGTTTTTATTCTTCATAATTTCTAAAAGGAGAAACAATAAGAACCCACCCCAATAGTTAGGTTCTTATTGTTTCTCCTTTTTACAAAAAAATCTATGTAAAAATTTGATTTTCATAACACAGCAAATATAATGCTTAAAAATCAAGCATGGAGTCGCTAATCAAAACGGAAATCACCTAATTTTCAAGCGGAGATTTATAAAAATACTACGGGAAAATGCCTCAATGTAAACGGAAAATATTAATATCTAGTGGCTCCTTCTGAAAAGGAGGAGTTATAATGAGTTTAAACATTGATTTCAAAAACCGTGAAGCATTAACTATTACAGATTATGAATTTTTATCACTATTTAAAAAGCCAAAAGAAAAAGTATGTTTTAGGCTCATTCAGGAGGAAAAGCACATAGCAAAAAAATTTGACTGTATACTAACTTTAGATGACGATTTAGAATACCCTCTTATGCAAAAGATTTTTATAAAATACCAAAAACAGGGCTACGGTGTTTATTTTGTTGTAAATAGCGGCGGACAGGAAAAGAATTCTATTAAAAGAATAAATGCACACTTTATTGATATGGACTTTGGGAAAGTTCCACTAATAGACAGCGGAGAATTAATAAAAGACTCTAAAGGAAAAATTATATATGAGTATAGGAATAAAGAAGAAATAGAAGAATATAAGATTGCTTTTCTGAAGAAATTAGAAAATTTTAAACTAATTCCAAACGTTATTGTAGAAACCAAAAACGGTTTTCATGTTTACTGGCTACTTGACTTTGAGAAGCCACAAAGTTTAGATGCATTTACCCCAATCCAAGAAAAACTTATTGACTATTTCGCTTCTTTTGAAGAAAGAAAAGAGCATGCTGATAGCAGTGTGAAGGATATAAATAGAGTTTTAAGACTAATAAATTATAAGCATTTAAAGGACCCCAAAGACCCATTTACTATTAAGTGTATATATCTAAATACGGATAAAAAATATACTCAGGAAGATATTGCCTCTGCCGTAGGATACAATATAATTGAACTAGTTAATAACACAAAAAGTACTGAAATAAAACCTTCTGCTGTGAGGGCTGAGGCCAGCAATTTGCAAAAAGAAAGCCACAAAGTTCATTACCCTTCAGAAATACAGTATGAGAACTTAATTCCATTTTTAAAGCAGCAGGATTTAATAAGTTACCTTGGTATTAATACAAAGCCTAATGTAAACTTTAAATGCATATTCCACAATGACAATAACCCTAGTGCTGTCATAAAAAATAACGGCGGATATTACAAGTATTTTTGTAATTCTCACGTTTGCATTTGCCATAATGATGGTAAAGGCATGGATATTATTGATATAGTTAAAATTAAAGAAAATTGCGACACTTCAACTGCTATAAGGAAATTAATTGAATATTTCCACATTAAATTAGAAGATTCAACTTGGATAAATAAGCAGAGCAAAAAATTTGAAACCAACATGATGCTTTTGAGCCAA
>FZPS01000187.1_pt52 | contig 16365 bp, 16 predicted proteins | sample 1817821 | NCBI WGS metagenome assembly FZPS01 (sample SAMEA104158645, study PRJEB21678) | metagenome | place: Germany | collected 2015-04-21
CTTTTCAACGAAGACAATACTTCAAGGAGGATAACGACAACCTCTATCTGACTAAATACATTATATCTTAAAAAGATATAACGATTTAAGCTAGTTAAAAACTAGCTAATAACAATATACGAGGAGGTTTTTTTATGAAAAGAATAATTATTGTCGCTGGATTGTTATTCATGATGATCCCCATTAGCGTAAATGCAGATTCAACTTATACTGTACAACCGAATGATACCCTTTGGAAAATTGCATTAAAGTATCAAATTGGTGTGACAGAGATAATTGAGGCAAATCCACAGCTGAAAAATCCTGATCTTATTTACCCGAAAGATAAAATTAATATACCAAATATTGATGCAATTAAACATATTGAACACATAGTAATTCAGCTAGTTAATCAGGAAAGAGCACGTCACGGTTTAAGTGAGCTTAGACCTGATTGGGAATTATCAAGAGTAGCAAGAATAAAATCGGCTGATATGTTAGAAAACAATTATTTTTCACATAATAGTCCAGTTTATGGTTCGCCATTTGATATGATTAAAGCTTTTGGGCTCCATTATCGAAGTGCTGCTGAAAATATCGCACGTGGACAACAAACACCGCATGATGTGTTTAGAGCTTGGATGAATAGCTCTGGCCATAGAGCAAATATATTAGGGGATTTTAGTCATATTGGTGTAGGTTATGTAGAAGATGGGAAGTATTGGACTCAAATGTTCATTAAACGATAAGCTAGCATAAATAAAACACTGACATTATACACAATTTTCAGAAAATAATCGAAAATTTCTATAACAATATTCACTGTTTTGTGGTAAGATTTAATATAGAAAAAAAATATTGGAGATGTGTATGATGAAAGTAGCAAAATTTGGGGGAAGTTCAGTAGCAGATGCTGAACAATTAGAAAAAGTTGCGAGAATTATTCAATCTGATAAGGAACGACGAATTATTGTTGTATCAGCACCAGGAAAACGATTCGCTGATGATGTTAAAGTAACAGATTTATTAATTAATTTAGGTGAATCATACAAAGAAAATAGACAATATGAACATGAATTGTCTCTTGTTGTTGAGCGATTTCGCTCGATCGTCACTGATCTAAACTTATCCGATCAAGTCATTGACAAAATTGAAATTGAGATTAATAATATTTTTGCAAGTAGTGAAACAATTTATTCAAAATTAGAAGCACTAAAAGCTGTCGGTGAAGATACTTTAGCTCAAATTTTGAGTGAATATTTAACTTCATTAGGTATGAATGCTAAATATCTAAATCCGAAAGATGCCGGATTGATACTAAGTGATCAACCTGGTGGGGCTCAAATTCTTGAGGAAAGCTTTGAAAAGATCTATCGATTAAGAGAATACGATGAAATTCTGGTGATTCCAGGTTTCTTTGGTTATACATCTACAGGAAAACTGGTGACATTTTCACGTGGTGGATCTGATATTACAGGTTCAATCATTGCTGCAGGTGTTAAGGCTAATTTATATGAGAACTTTACAGATGTAGATTCTGTATATTGTGTTAACCCAACAATTGTTAATAATCCGAAAGAAATTGCAACGCTAACGTATAAAGAGATGCGTGAGCTTTCATATGCTGGTTTCTCAGTCTTTCATGCTGAAGCATTAATTCCTGCTGTACGAGCTGAGATACCTGTTTGTATTAAAAATACAAACAACCCTAATTGTCCTGGAACGATGATTGTTGCTAAAAAAGAAATTCAAACAGGTGAAAATCCAGTTGTTGGGATAGCAAGTGATGAAGGTTTTATGAGTTTATACATTAGTAAATACCTAATGAATAGAGAAATTGGTTTTGGACGCAGATTATTACATATCTTAGAGGATGAAGGTATATCATATGAGCATACCCCTTCAGGAATTGATGATATGTCAGTAATTATGCGAGCAAATCAAATGGATGAGCGAAAAGAACGAAATGTAATTAAGCGAATTAAAGCTGAATTGAAACCAGATCAAGTTCATGTTGCACGAGGTTTAGCATTAATTATGATTGTAGGCGAAGGCATGCAAAGACAAGTAGGGACTGCCTATATTGCTACTAAAGCTCTAAAAGATGCTAATGTTAACATTGAAATGATTAATCAAGGTTCATCTGAAGTATCACTCATGTTTGGTATCAAAGAAGAAGCAGTAAACGCAGCGGTTAAATCTTTATATCAAGCATTCTTTGAATAAGACAATTAAAAAAGACTAGCAATAGTCTTTTTTTTGTTTAATAATTATATCTAGGTGCTAATATCATATAATAAATTACTTGATTATGTTTAAATTAAGCGTTAAGATAAAAGTGAGTAATCTGTTATAGACTAAATTTTTGAAAAAGGAGCTTTTTTTTATGAGTAATAATTATGACCTAGTAATATTAGGTGGTGGTATGGGAGGTTATGTAGCTGCAATTCGTGCTCGTCAATTGGGAATGACAGTGGCAATAGTAGAAAAGGATTTTATTGGTGGAACATGCTTGCATAAAGGCTGTATACCAACAAAAAGTTTATTAAAAAGTGCTTCTGTATTTCAATCAATTGTTAATAGCCAGAAATTCGGAATTGAAACATCACATCCTATACTTCATTATTCAGAAGTATTAGCTCGTAAGGATAAAATCATCAATCAGCTTTATCAAGGATTACAAACTTTAATGAGACGAAATCAAATAGAGATTATAAATGGATATGGTAGATTACTCGGCTCATCTATATTTTCACCAATGTCTGGAACGATATCAGTGCAGTATGATGATGGGCGAGATCATACGGTTCTAGTTGGTAAACATGTTTTACTAGCAACAGGAACTAGGGCAAGGACACTGAATGTTCTGCCGATTGATGGTGATTACATTCTCACTTCGGATGATATATTAGCACTTAAAGAACTACCTAAATCAATAGTTATTATTGGTGGTGGTGTTATTGGGGTGGAGTTTGCTTCACTATTTCATGATTTTGGTGTTGATGTTACGATTATTGAGGCTGAATCAAAGCTATTACCATCATTTGATCAAGACTTATCGATGCAGTTAATGAAAGAGTTAAAACAAAAAGGGGTAAAAATATTAACAAGTACTAAGATTGTTAATCAGCAGATTAATCACAAGCAACTTGTTGATTTAGAAATTGTTTCAAACGAAGGTACTCTATCAATCTCGACTGAAAAAATCCTTGTTGCGATTGGAAGATCTGCAAATACTGATGATATTGGACTTGACAATACATCAATACAAACTAATGATGCTGGTTTTATAACGGTTAATCAGTATTATCAAACAAAAGAAGATCACATTTATGCTGTTGGAGATTGCATAGGTGGAGCACAACTTGCGCATGTCGCAGCTCATGAAGGGAAATTAGCGGTTGAGCATATGGCTGGTGTACTTGAAAAGTTTCAACATACAACATTTACACCTAGTTGTGTATATAGCCAACCAGAAGTCGCAACAGTTGGTTTAACTGAACAACAAGCAAAAGAACAAAATATTAATTTTAAAATAAAAAAATTGTCATTTAAATCAATTGGTAAAGCATTAATTAACGGACATAGTGATGGCTTTATAAAAATGATTATTAATGTAGAGACAAATGATATTATCGGCATTCACTTAATTGGCCAAGATGTGACAGAGTTAATCGCTGAAGCTAGTTTAGCGATGCTACTAGATGCAACAGCATCAGAGATTGGATTAAATATTCATCCACATCCGTCATTAAGCGAGGCAATCCAAGAGGTTGCTTTAGCGATGGAAAATCAACCAGTACACACTATATGAGGGGGGATATGATGTTAAATCATAAAGATTTACAATTAACAGATCGTGATTGCTTAGAAATGTATCGACTAATGCTAACAGCAAGACGTTTTGATGAACGGACATGGTTGTTAAATCGAGCTGGAAAAATACCATTTTTAGTCTCTTGTCAAGGCCAAGAAGCATTACAAGTAGGCGCGGCGTATGCACTAGATCAAGACCATGACTATTCAGCACCATATTATCGGGATATTGGAGTCGTTTTAACATTAGGTATGACAGTAGAAGAGTTAATGTTACAAGCTTTTGCTAAGGCAGCTGATCCAAATTCAGGCGGAAGACAGATGCCCGGTCATTTCGGCTCGAAACGATTACGGATGTTATCTGGTTCATCACCTGTATCTACCCAGGTCCCACATGCAGTAGGAGTAGGGTTAGCGTGTAAAATGAACGATGATCGTGCGGTTTCATTTGTAACTTTGGGAGAAGGTTCAACTAATCAAGGTGATTTTCATGAGGGAGCTAACTTTGCAGCAGTTCATAAATTACCAGTTATCATCATGGTGGAAAATAATCAATATGCCATTTCAGTTCCACTTAATAAACAAGTGGCTTGTGAGCGCATCTCAGACCGCGCCATTGGTTATGGAATGTACGGTGAAACAGTAGATGGAAATGACCCATTGGCTGTCTATTCAGCGATTAAACAAGCGAGAAAACGGGCAATCGATGGAGAAGGACCTTCATTAATTGAAGCTGTTAGTTATCGTTTAACAGCTCACTCAAGTGATGATGATGATTTAACGTATCGAACGAAAGAAGAAATTGAGACGGCTAAAAAAGAAGATGGACTTCTCCGTTTTAAAAAATATTTATCAGATCAAAATATTTTAACTACTGAGTTAGAAGAAGAAATGGAAGCAAAAATAAAACATGAAATAGATCAAGCAACAATGGCTGCAGAGAAAGCACCGTATCCAGCACCTGAAACACTATTTGATGGTGTGTATCAGTAATTAAACATTTGGTCATATTTTTATGAACAATGATTTTAGTAAATGAAAATTCATCATATATGAGGAGAGGAAAATATGCCCATATTATCATATATTGAAGCGATTCAATTAGCAATGGAAGAAGAAATGGAACGGGATGAACGCGTATTCATTCTTGGTGAAGATGTTGGAAAACGTGGTGGAGTTTTCAGAGCTACAGATGGATTATATGAGAAATTTGGAGAACAGAGGGTCATTGATACACCACTTGCTGAATCGGCCATAGTTGGTGTTGGCATTGGCGCAGCGATGTATGGCATGATTCCAATTGCTGAAATTCAATTCGCTGATTTTATTTTACCTGCAGTTAATCAAATAATTTCAGAAGCGGCTAAGCTTCGTTATAGATCTAATAATGATTGGAGTAGTCCAATTACGATACGAGCACCATATGGTGGTGGTGTACATGGAGCACTTTATCATTCACAATCAATAGAGGCTGTCTTTGCTAATCAACCAGGCTTGAAAATTGTTATGCCTTCTAGTCCTAGAGATGCTAAAGGGTTGTTAAAAGCTGCCATTAGAGATCCAGATCCAGTTTTATTCTTTGAACATAAGCGTGCTTACCGATTACTTAAAGAAGAAGTGCCATCAACTGATGATGTGATACCAATTGGGAAAGCAAATGTTGTGAGAAACGGATCAGACATAACAGTCATTTCATATGGACTCATGTTACACTACGCCAAGGAAATTGCGGATCAATTAGCCAAAGAATCAGAGGTAGATGCTCATGTTCTTGATTTAAGAACTGTATACCCACTAGATCAAAACGCGATTATTGACGCTGCGAAGAGGACAGGTAAAGTTTTACTCATTACAGAAGATAACAAGGAAGGCAGCATCATGAGTGAAGTAGCAGCTATTATTGCTGAATACTGTTTATTTGATTTAGACGCACCGATAAAGCGACTAGCTGGTCCAGATGTTCCTGCCATGCCGTATGCACCAACATTAGAAAAAGCATTTATGGTGAATCAAGATTCAATTAAACAAGCTATGCTTGACTTGGCGTCATTCTAAGAGATTGGAGGGATTTAAATGACGATAAAAACGATGACAATGCCGCAATTAGGTGAAAGTGTCACAGAGGGAACAATTAGTCAATGGCTGATTCAAGCTGGTGATACAATCAAACAGTATCAACCAGTGTTAGAAGTGATGACAGATAAAGTAAATGCTGAAGTCCCTGCATTATATTCAGGTAAAATTGTCAGATTACTTGCAAATGAAGATGAAACTGTCGACGTCGGTACCCCTATTTGTGAAATATTGATTGAATCTAATCAAGATGAAGTGACAGAGGAGAATACTGATAGTTCTGGTACTTTGCAAACAGATAAAAGTGAAGTTGAAACAAAGCAAGAAATGATGAAAAATAGATATTCACCCGCTGTACTCACGTTAGCTCAAGAACATCAGATTAATTTAAGCGAGTTAACTGGAACTGGTTTATCAGGTCGAATCACTCGTAAAGATGTTATGAACTATTTAAAGCAAAATAAAGCAAAGTCAAACCAATCTATTAACAAAATACCTGCTAACATTACATCAGCTAAGAAAAACACTAAAATCATTCAGTCTATTAATCGTGAAATCCCGGTAACAGGAATTAGAAAAGCAATTGCAACAAATATGGTCCGTTCAAAAACAGAAATCCCACATGCATGGATGATGATTGAGGTAGATGTCACCAATCTAGTTGCATACCGTAATGCTGAAAAAGATAAATTCAAAGAACAAGAGGGTTATAACTTATCGTATTTTGCATTCTTCTTAAATGCTGTAGCAAAAGCTTTAAAAGAATTCCCTGAATTGAATAGTTCATGGCAAGGCGATAAAATTATTCAACATAAAGATATTAATTTATCTATTGCCGTCGGTAATGAAACTGAATTATACGTTCCGGTGATTCATAATGTTGATGAAAAGAGTATTAAAGGTATCGCGAAAAGTGTCCATGAATTAGCCTATAAGGCAAAGCATAATCAGCTTACACAAGCTGATATGGAAGGTGGAACATTCACAGTTAATAATACAGGTACATTTGGTTCAGTTCAGTCAATGGGTGTAATTAATTATCCACAAGCTGCGATTTTACAAGTTGAATCGATAGTAAAAAAACCAGTTATTATCAATGATATGTTTGCTGCAAGAGACATGGTCAATCTATGTTTATCACTAGATCATCGCATATTAGATGGAGTAATCTGTGGTAGATTTATGTCCCATGTTAAGACAATATTAGAAAATATATCAGGCGATACAACCCCTATCTATTAAAAATTACAAAAAGCCAGAATAGAACATTCGATACTTCATAGGAATGTTTTGTTCTGGTTTTCTAATGGGTTTTGAATAATCCAGCATTATAAATTATAATAAAAGATAGGGTTGTAACAAATCGTCATGATTACATAACTTTTTTATATTTTTGTAGGTGAGGAGCAGAGAGCTGTGAAATTTAATTATCAAATGCTTAAAATGATTCTGGCTGTTCCAATTGCAGTCTTAATTGCAGAGACATTTAATTTAAGCTTCGCTGGGTCGGCTGGTATTATTGCTGTTTTATGTATTCAGCCAACTCGGAAACAATCATTCTTAATCGCCGGCCAACGATTCGCTGCTGGTTTATTGTCGATTGTCTTTGCATACTTTATTTTTGAACAATTCGGTTATGAACCATGGACAGTCGGTCTATTATTACTTATTTTTATCCCAATTGCTCAGATCATAAAAATTGCGCCAGGAATAGTCACAAGTCTAGTTGTGATTTTTCATTTTTATGACTTAGGTACGATAAATAAACAAATTATATTTAATGAAATTGCGATTATGATATTGGGAATAGGCGTCGCTTTAGTGTTAAATTTATATATGCCAAGTTTGGATCATAAATTGACGCAATATAAAAAAGAGATAGAAGCAAATTATCAGCAAATGTTCCGTCATTTTGCTTCATATTTAAGAGGAGAAAGTAAAGAATTACCTATAAAACGCTATAATGCATTGAAGACTCAAATTCACCAAGCTGAAGAATGGGTAGAGCGGAGTATTGGTAATACTTTTGGTAAACAGGCACATCGACATAAAGATTATTTCACAATGCGAAAAGTCCAATTAGATAGTTTAGAACAAATGATTAGAATTATCGAGCCATTAGAAATGACCATTAAGCAATCGCATAAAATAGCCGATCTGTATACTGACCTCGCAGATGCAATTTATCCAAATAATGCGGTAAATTACCACCTTGATCAGGTCAAGTGGTTAAAATCATACTTTGAGAGAGAACAGCTCCCTACTACTAGACAAGAGTTTGAAATTAGAGCAAATTTATTTCAATTACTCTTCGAAATTGAACACTATTTACAAATTAAGAACCGCGCAGTAACTGAAAACTGTGCATAAAAAAAGAGTAGCTAATTCTTAAGCTACTCTTCTTATGAAAAGATCTGTGCTAACACAGTAGTTAATGCAGACCCTAGCATAACAATAATCATTAAGTAAACTATTAATTTATTACGCTTTTCTTTTTTCGAAGGCTTACGCTCTGTTTGCATGTTATGATTTGTTTTCTTTACTTTTCTTTTTTTAGCCATAAAAAATACCTCCTTCAAACAGGAAATCATAGAACTATTGTATCGTGATTTATAGTAAGTGACAAGCCTTTTATAAAATATCGAATCAAGTTAACAATTAGACATAAAGGAGAATTTATTCAATGATAAACAAACAACGATTAATTAATCAATTTTTAGAACTCGTACAAATCGATTCAGAAACAGGCGAAGAAACAGAAATTGCTAGTGTGTTAAAAAATATATTTACTGAGTTAGGTCTAGAGGTTGTTGAGGATGATGCAAAAGAAAAAACGGGCTTTGGAGCTAACAATCTCATTTGTACATTACCAGCAAACATCAATGCACCTTCAATATATTTCACGTCTCACATGGATACAGTTGTCCCGGGTAAAAATGTTAAGCCGATCATTGAGGATGACATTATTAAAGCAGATGGTACAACTGTACTAGGTGCTGATGATAAAGCTGGACTTGCAACGATGATTGAAGTTATTCATTGCTTGAAAGAACAAAATATCCCACATGGTCAAATACAATTCGTCATTACAGTTGGTGAAGAATCAGGTTTAGTCGGTGCAAAAGCATTAGATTCTTCATTAATTGATGCAGAGTTTGGTTTTGCACTTGATAGTGATGGCCCAGTAGGCGATATTATAGTAGCAGCTCCAACACAGGTTAAAATGTTAGCTAAAGTGCGAGGTAAAACAGCACATGCAGGTGTGGCACCAGAAAAAGGGGTTTCTGCAATCAAGATTGCTGCTAAAGCTATTGCCAAAATGCCATTAGGTCGAATTGATGAGGAAACGACTGCAAATATTGGTCGTTTTGAAGGTGGTCAAAAGACAAATATCGTCTGCGATTATGTTGAAGTTCTTGCAGAAGCGAGATCACTAAGTCCTGATAAAGTTAAAAAACAAGCTGCTACAATGGAAACTGCGTTTATTGATGCAGCAAGTCAGCTTGGCGGTAAAGTTGAGCTAGATACTGAAGTGATGTATACAGGTTTTAAACTATCAGCGAGTGATCACGTTGTACAAGTAGCAGAACAAGCAGTGAAAAACATTGGTAGAAACAGTGCATTGCAACAAAGTGGTGGAGGAAGCGATGCGAATATTATTTCAGGGTTTGGTATTCCGACTGTTAATCTGGCTGTTGGTTATGAAGACATTCATACAACTAATGAAAAAATGCCAATTTCAGAACTGGTTAAATTAACAGAACTTGTGATTGAGATCATTAAAGTAGTCGCAAGTCAAGCATAGGTTGATATATTATTATTTCTGACAACAAAGGAAGCGATCATATGTCAGTTTGGTATCCAAAAAACGGACGAGTCATATTCCACGTCGATATGAATAGCTTTTATGCATCTGTTGAAGCTGCATATAATCCATTATTAAAAGGAAAGCCGCTTGCAATCGCAGGTAATCCAGAAGAGCGTCGAGGAATTATCGTGACGAGTAGCTATGAAGCCCGAGCAAAAGGGATTAAAACAACTATGCCATTATGGCAGGCGAAAAATCTATGTCCAGAATTAATCGTATTACCACCTAACTTTGACCGCTATCGTCATGCATCACAAGAAATATTTAAATTAATGGCAGAAATTACACCACTTGTTCAGCCTGTCTCAATTGATGAGGGCTATCTTGATATCACAGACTGTTATGAATTAGGATCACCATTAGATATTGCCTATAATTTGCAGATGAGAATAAAAAATGAACTAGATTTACCTTGTAGTATTGGAATAGCACCAAATAAATTTTTAGCGAAGATGGCTTCTGATATGAAGAAGCCTATGGGCATTACAGTTTTACGAATACGAGATTTACCGAAAAAATTATGGCCAAGACAAATTGAAGAAATGTATGGCGTTGGAGAAAAAACAGCTGATAAACTTAGGCGAATTGGCGTTAATAAAATTGGTGACCTGGTGGAAGCAGATCGATTTACATTAAGGAGAATTCTTGGAGTTAATGGTGAGCGCCTACAGGAGCGGGCAAAAGGTATTGATCCGAGCCCAGTAGATCCAGATGCAATTTATGATTTTAAAAGTATCGGTAATTCAGAAACTTTACGTGAGGATACGACTGATGAAACGGTGATTGCAACATTACTTCGAAGACTCGCTCGAAAGGTTGCTGTTCGTTTAGAGAGAAAAGAGGTTGTCGCACAGACACTACAAATTATGATTCGATATCATGATCGTAGAACGATTACTCGAAGTCTGACACATGATGAATACTTTTTTATCGAAGATCAAATATTTGCAATTGCTAATGAATTGTTTGATGTAAATTGGAATGGCGAACCAATTCGATTATTAGGAATTACTGCACAAAATTTAATCGAAAAAGAACAAGCCGTTGAACAATTGAATTTATTTACTTATCAGGATCATTTAGAAGATGAAGCGTTACAAAAAGTAATAGATCAGTTGAGTGAAAAATACGGTGAAAATCCGTTTAAAAAAATCAAACAACCTGTAAATAATGATAGACCAACGACAAGTTTCCAAAAAGACTTTTTAGATGACTATAAAAGTTAAATGAGACAGGCAAAAAAATCTTAATGTAAGCAATAGAGCCACCTGGTATAGAGATCTACTTTACCAGGTGGCTCTAATTCTATTATACAAATCTAGCTCGTTTCTGATCGTCATTATTTTATGCGCGTATCCTTTGGCACATCTATTGTTAGGAAATCTTGTGCTAATAATGTCTGTTTAAATACAGCTCTTGCTTCACGTAAAAAATCCTCGAGATCATGCTCTTGATATCGTGCAGATATATGAGTCAGAATTAACTGTTTAACTTGTGCCTGTTTCGCAAGTTCGGCAACTTGAACATTTGAACTATGATAGTATTGATCAGCTAAATTTTGATCTTCTCCGTGAAAAGTTGCTTCATGAATTAAAAGATCACAATTATAAATAAAATCGACGTTTTTTAATGGATAACGAGTATCACCAAAAATTGCGATTTTACGGCCTTTTTTATTTGAACCGACTACATCTTGCCTGTAAATCAGTTCCCCATTAGGTAGTTGAGTCACTTCGTTTGATTTAATTTGTTGATAGATTGGACCGGGCTTTATGCCAAGTGATTTAAGTTTGTCTACCTGAAGCTCTCCGATCTGATCCGCTTCAATTATTCGATAGCCAAATGAGTCAACACCATGATCTAATTTAATCACATCAATCGTATAATCGTTTTCAACAAATTGAAAACCATGATAGACCTCAACAAAATTAAGCTGGTAACCTAATTTAGTTTGACTAATTGATAAACTCATTTCGATATAATCTCTGATCCCTTTTGGTCCATAAATCGTTAATGGACTTATACCTTCTTGGAAAGAGCGGCTACTCAATAAACCTGGTAAACCATAAATATGATCGCCATGTAAATGAGTAATAAAGATTTTTTCTATTTTACGTGGTTTGATTGTTGTATGCAATATCTGATGCTGTGTCGCTTCACCACAATCAAATAACCAAATTGATCCTTTGTTGTCTAATAAATGCAAGGCAACTGAACTAACATTTCTTTGCTTAGATGGTAATCCAGCTCCCGTTCCTAAAAATGTGATTTTCATTTAAAATACCTCATTTAATTCTCATTAATTATTGTGTAATTTGCTTTAAGTATAATTGGCGTTTCTCAATAGCCAAGTCAGGACGATCCGTAATAATCATATCACATTTGGACCGGAAACATCTCCTCATTACTTGGGGATGATTGATCGTATAGGCACCTACGTATTGTTGATAATGATGATATTTATTAATAATTGTTTGATTAGTGTTTTGATGCTTAATATGAATTCCAACAGTCTTTAACTGCTTTGATAAATCAATTAACTTTAAATTATGTCTTTTGGTTAATAGGGCACGTTTAGTCGAAGGGTCTATTTCCATTAACTTTTTAATACTTAAGCTGTTAAAACTTGAAAAAATAACACGATCAAGCAGATTATAGTGCTTGACCTGGTCATAAACGATATCTTCCATCTGAGTATGACTTGATTTATGTTTTTTCAAGTCTAAATTTATCAAAATATCTTTTGCTTGAGCCCATTGTAATAATTGTTCTAATGATACAATTCTTTCCTCTTTAAATTCAGAATTAAACCATGATCCGATATCTAATTGCTTCAAGTCTTTGAAATTCCACTCATTAACAGGTCCATGTTCATTAGTGATTCGATTAATCGTTTTATCATGAATTAAAACGGGTACTTGATCTTTTGTCAAATGAATATCAGTTTCAATCCCATCAGCATGTTGATCGTATGCTAATTGAAAAGCGGACATCGTATTCTCAGGTCTATAGTAACTTGCACCGCGATGGGCAATGATTAGCGGTATGATAATGATCACCACCATATAATTATTTGCGATTCCACATGAATCATAGCATAATATAGAAGAATGTGGTATCAGGGGGTTTGAAAATGAGAGATTTTACAGATAAGACGATTATTATTACTGGGGCAACTAGCGGGATTGGCCGAGCACTTGCGACAAAACTATCAGAAATGAATGCGAGGTTAATTTTAATTAGTCGATCAGAAAAGAAACTTAATCAATTATATGATCAGTTAACTAGTAACTCAGCTAAACCAGTTTATGTTTATGCAGCAGATTTAACAAATAGCCATGCATGTAAAGCAGTATTTGAAAAAATTATTAACGATCATCATAAAATTGATGCAGTAATTAACAATGCTGGTATTGGTGTATTCGAATATGCACATTTAACGCAAACCGAAGATATGCTACATATGTTTCAATTAAACTTATTTTCAATCGTTGAATCGATTAAAATCTTGCTTCCAATTTTTAAGAAACAATCATTTGGACATATTATCAATATTGCGTCAATTGCGGGGAAAATGGCTACACCGAAGGCTAGCATATATAGTGCATCAAAAAGTGCATTAATCGCTTATACAAACGCACTAAGATTAGAAAGTGAAACAGATCGACTATTCTTTACATCAGTAAATTTAGGCCCTGTGAAAACTAATTTTTTCAAACGAGCTGACCCAAGTGGAAGTTATCAAAAGCAAGTCGCACGTTATATGTTAGCACCTGACGATGTAGCAAATAAGATCATTCAAGTTTTATTTAAAAGAAAACGGGAAATTAACCTTCCGTGGTGGATGGCTTTTGGTACAAAGATTCATTATTTATTTCCAACACTAATTGAAAGGCTATTTAAATCACAATTTAGTAAAAAGTAAAGGTAATCGTATTTTGAATGAGGGGGAGACTAACAATGAAAAAGTTTGAGGAAAAGACAATAAGTAGTGAACACATATTCTCTGGTAGAATGATTGATCTAAAAGTTGATACAGTTAGCTTACCAAATGGCGAAACTTCAACTAGAGAAATAGTTACACACCCAGGAGCAGTTGCCATTATTGCGCTAACTGATGATCAAAAAGTTGTCGTTGTAGAGCAATATCGTAAACCGTTAGAAAAGACATTGCTTGAAATTCCAGCTGGCAAATTAGATGCCGGTGAAGACCCTGCTGAGACAGCTAGACGAGAATTAGAAGAAGAAACGGGCTATCAAGCAAAACAGTTGAAGTATTTGACTTCATTTTACACGTCACCAGGTTTTGCTAATGAAATTCTTTATTTATATTTAGCAGAACAATTAACATTGGTTGAAAATGGGCGACAGCTTGATGAAGATGAGTTTGTTGAAGTATATGAATATACGATTGAAGAATTAGAAATGTTTGAAAAGTCACAACGCATTCATGATATTAAAACAAGTTATGCGATTCAATATTTAAAATTACATCTGAAATAGAGGAATCAGACAATGTTAACGTCATTTTATGCTGACCTACATATTCATATTGGTAGAGATCAATTTAATCGATCTGTAAAAATAACCGGTTCTAAAAACTTAACATTAACTAATATCTTGGCCGAGGCCAGTAGAAATAAGGGGTTAGATTTAATCGGTATTGTTGATTGTCACGTACCATCAGTTCAAGATGAAATGATGCAATTAATTAGTAGTAATCAAGCATATGAATTAGATGAAGGTGGGATTCAATTTGAATCGGTGACATTACTTTTAGGTGTTGAGTTAGAAGTTTATGATCATGGTGCATTAGGTCCGATCCACTTATTATGTTTTTTTCCGTATTTGGACACGATTATCAATTTTACAGATTGGTTAAAGGACCGGATGAAAAATATTCAACTCAGTTCACAAAGAGTTTATGTCTCAGCCATCACTCTACAGGAAAAAGTCAAAGAACTTGGTGGCTTATTTATACCAGCTCATGTTTTTACGCCTTTTAAGAGTCTCTATGGTAAAGGGGTTAAAATGTCGTTAACGGAAGTTTTAAATCCAGAATTAATCGATGCGATTGAATTAGGACTAAGCTCAGACACATATATGGTCAAGCAAATAAATGAATTAACGAATTATCCTTTTTTGACAAATTCAGATGCACATTCTTTAGTTAAAATGGCGCGAGAATATCAATTGATACAAATGAGAGAAAGTAGCTTTATCGAATTTGAAAAAGCCCTAAAAGAGAAGGATGGACGGAGGATTATTGCCAACTACGGTATGCACCCACGGCTAGGTAAATACTATCAATCAATTTGTAAATATTGTGAAGGTACCTCATTTACCGAAGATAAGTGTAAATCGTGTGGTCGTTCGGGCAAAATTAAAGGCGTTTCAGAAAGAATTTTAGAAATAAGCTCTAGCAAAATAGATGATCGGATAAGGCCACCATATTATTATCATGTCCCTCTAGATTATGTTCATGGACTTGGTAAGAAGACATATGAACGATTACTTAAACATTTCGGAACAGAGATGGCTATTTTACATGAAGCGGATATAAGTGAAATAGAGCATCTAGTAGGAAATCGAATCGCAGCTCAAATTGAACAGATTCGAACTGGTAAGATTACCATTCATACAGGTGGAGGCGGTCGATATGGTAAAATCAGTGAGTAATCAGGTTTTTTTATTTTGAAATTGAGTTTAATTATATTAAACTGCCTAGTTCAATTATTATCATTAAAATAGTTCTATTTCGTTCTATCATTACATATTTTTAGTATAGCATTTGATATAGTTGATCAAAACTTTATTATAGAATGTGTGGTGAAACGATTGATGAACTTAAAATTTCGCAAAGAAATTGGTCAACACATTGAAACGAATCAATTGAGTTATCTATTTATCATAGTTTTATTTATCGTCGGTCTCATTTTTGGAGCGGTCATTGTCCTAGCGATGCACTTTACTCAGAAGCAAGATCTGTTGTTTTATGTTAATCAATACTTCACAAGAATTGATGAACAACAAATTTTGATCAACTCAGATTTATTTAAATCAGCATTACTCTCACATTTTCAATATTTGCTGATTATTTTTCTGCTAGGCCTATCTATAATAGGTTTACCAATTATTTGGGTCATGGTGTTTGTAAAAGGGACATTTATTGGTTTTACAGTAGGTTATTTTGTTCAGCAGTATGGTTTTAAAGGGTTAATGTTTATTAGTACTACGATCTTACCACAAAATTTGATTATCATTCCTATTTATCTTTTTGGTGCGACGATTGCGATGCTGTTTTCTGGTCAACTACTAAAAAAATTATCTGGACGTAGAATGATTCGATTTACAGTAGAACCGCTCATTCAATATTTACTAGTGTTTGTCGTATTATTTGGTTTTTGTATCGTTGCTGCTCTGATTGAAGGATACGGTACCAGTTATCTTATTCCAATTGTTAGACAATTTATTAATTAATAAACATTATTATTTTGTTAACTGAATGAATTTCATAATGACTTAATTGGCTATAAAACACGAACAATTGGGTTACAGGTGACGCGGTGATTTCCACTCTAGGCGGACGCTTTCCGCGGGATCGGCCTCAGCTAATTGATAAAAGCTTT
>FZPS01000015.1_pt80 | contig 16364 bp, 18 predicted proteins | sample 1817821 | NCBI WGS metagenome assembly FZPS01 (sample SAMEA104158645, study PRJEB21678) | metagenome | place: Germany | collected 2015-04-21
GTAGCAATATGTCGAAAAAGATTAAAAATTAGTGAATTTCGGCTTTTATATTTATTATTATTTTATTTGTTGGCAAGCGTTTTTTTTTGGTATAATAAATTCAAAGGAGGATGCATTAATGGACATTTTGGAAGTAAAAGAAAAAGTTTTGGTAACAATGAAAGCTGAAGGACGCCCCCTCACAGCTGGGGATGTCGCAAACATCACCGGAATTGACAGAAAACTCGTTGACAAAGCCTTTACGCAGTTGAAAAAGGAAGAGAGAATCGAATCTCCGATCAGATGCAAATGGCAGCCCAAAGAATGAAATAAAGGAGCCGCAGAGAACGGCTCCTTTTGTTTGCCAAGATGCTAGAAACTGCCAATCATCCACATCGCAAAAACGCAATAGCCAAAATCAGGAGAATCAATGACCACGTGGGAAACCGCGCCGACGAGTTTATTGTTTTGGATGATGGGGCTGCCGCTCATTCCCTGAACGATCCCACCGGTCTTTTCCAATAAAACCTCATCGGTGACCCTAAATTTTATGCCTTTGATGTCCTTGCTGTTTTGGTGTTTCACTTCAACAATCTCCACCGAAAAATTTTCGATTTTGTTGTTTCCCAAAACAGTCAGTAGTTCTGCCTTTCCCAAGCGGACTTCTTTTGGGTTCGCGACCTTTATCGGTTTCCCGTCGGAGAAGTCCTGCAAATCATGAACGATTCCGAAGACTCCGATTTCGTCATTTTTCAGGATCGTCCCGACCGAGGTTTTGCTTAAGGTCGCGTGTTTTTCGCCGGGCACTCCGGGAAAGGATTTCTTGATGCCGCGGATCGAAGATGCGGATATCGTGCCGAGGTTCTCGCCTGATAGATTATCCGCAACCATCGAATGCCCCAGGGCTCCGAACTTCTTCGTTTCGGGTTCGATGTAGGTGACGGTGCCCACTCCGAGCACTTCGTCTTTTACATAGAGCCCCAAAGTCATTTTCCCGCTTCTGTCCCTGACAGCCCGGCAAGTCGTAATCAGGATATGCGTTTTGCGTTTGATCTTCAGCGCCAGATCTTCTTCTTTTTTTAGCGATGACAGCACCTTTTGAATGTCAGCAATCCGGGAAACTTCGGTGTCATTGATCGCTAAGATCTTGTCTCCGATTTCCAGATTGCTTGCCTTCCAGGGGGAAACTTCCCCCCTTTCCGTTTTTACATCATATTTTCCGGTGATGTAGACCCCAGGTTTGAGGTGGAGTCCGATGGAATCCCCTCCGGGAATGACATAGATTCCGGCATCCTTGGCCACGACCTGAACGGTCGAAAGGATTGCAATAATTAAAATTAATGAAAAACAGAGCAGAATTTTTTTGATTTGCCTAATAATATCACTCCTTTTTGGCTACTATCTTATTATTAGCAAAAAGGAGAGAAAAAAAAGCACTATCTAAAATTGGCAGTGCTTTTTTATCTTTTCAAAAGTTCGACGGCAAGATTTTTCGAAGCATCCGTGACCCGGCCGTCGGAGATCATTTTCGCGATTTCCAAAACCCGCGCTCCATGATCCAACTCTTCAACCTGTGTCGTCGTTCTCTCACCATCAAGCTGTTTTTGAATGCGGTAATGGTGGTCGGAGATGGAAGCGACTTGGGGAATGTGGGTCACGCAGAGCACCTGCGTGCGTTCGGAAATCTTTTTCAATTTTTTTGCTATGCTATGGGCAATCGCGCCCGAGACGCCGTTGTCGATTTCGTCAAAAATGATTGTCTGCAAATCCAGTTTTTCGGAAACAAGTGTTTTTAAGGCGAGCATGAAGCGCGACATTTCGCCGCCCGAAGCAATCTTGCTCAAAGGTCGCATTGGTTCGCCGGGATTGAAAGTGATGAGAAAATCAACTTCGTCGATGCCGTCTTTCGTAAATTTATTATCGCCTTTGAATTCAATTGTAAACTCGACATTTTTTAACTGTAAATCAGCCAAGTTTTCTTTGATGTCAATTTCCAGTTTTTTGGCGTTTTCTCGTCTGATCGCACTTATATTTTTCGCTATTTCCATTGTCCTATCATGAGTTTTTTTGACGTTTTCTTCCAATTCTGACAACAGAAAATCATAATTTTCGATGTTTTCCAAAGTTTTTTCCAATTCCTCGCGATAGGCGACGATTTCTGCAGTCGTTTTTCTGTATTTCCGCTTGAGATCGGAATAAGCGCCGAGACGCGCGTTGATTGTGTCCAATTCGGAAACGTCAAAATCAAGTTTTTGGTACTCCTGGGCTATTTCGCTCACGATGTCAGAAAGGTCGTAATAGGCGCTTTCGATTTGCTGTCTGTATTCCTTGAATTTTGAATCGAAGCTTTCCAATTTTTCTAGGAGCGAGAAGGATTCATAGATTTTTCCCAGGAGATCATTTTCTTCATAGAGGGAATGGACGGCGCGCAGGTTTTCGCTCACGGTTCCGAAATTGTTGAGGTAATGGCTCCTCGCTTTCAGGTCTTCTTCTTCCTCCACGCTCGGATTGATGCGTTCAAGTTCGCTGAGCTGGAATTTCAGGAAATCAAGCCGTTCGTTGTCCTCACGTTGCTTCCTGACAAAATCCCTATGCCTGCTTTCCGCATCCTGATATTTCTTGAGGCATTTTCTGTATTCCGAAAGCAGGGCAAGGATCTTCTCATCATCCAAAAACTGCAGATAGTTCTTCGGGTTGAATAAGCCCTGCGTGTCAAACTGCGAATGGATGTCGCCGATCGCTTCCGAAATCTCCGCAAGCTGCGAAAGCGTGACGGTTTCGTTGTTGACTTTGCATAAGCTTTTGCCGTTGCTGTAGATTTCGCGCTTAATGACGAGGTAATCCTCCTCACCGAGCTCGATCCCGAGGATTTCCTTGATTTTGGGATTGCTTCCGCTGAAGACCCCTTCAATCGTTGCCTTGTTTTCACCGTGGCGCACCCAGTCGGGGGAAGCGCGTTTTCCGAAAAGCAGGCCGATGGCATCGATGATCAGGGATTTTCCGGCGCCGGTTTCGCCGGTGAGGACGCTCATGCCCTCTTTGAAATCAAGCTTGATGTTGTCGATTATGGCAAAGTTTTTTACATTGAGCGATACTAACATAGGGCACCTTTCTCAGCATTTTGCTAGGATGTCTTTGATGGCCAAACCTAAATCTTTCTTGATTTTATCGACTTCGCCGTGTTCGACATACATGTCGGGAACGGCGTTGAATTCAAAATCAATCGCAAGCCCCGCCTTTTCCGCAGAAGCAAGCATCATCATTCCCAGGCTCCCCTGGCGCACGACTTCTTCATAGACGATCGCTTTCCTCCCCGCAAGCATCCTTAAAACATTTTCGTCCAGGGGCTTGATGTACCTGGCGTTCACAAGTCCGATTTCCTTTCCGCTCTTCAAAATCTCTCTTTCAAATTCCGGAACAACCGGACCGTAGGTCACGACATTCACACGCTTTAGGGGAAGCACTATTTCCCAGGAACCGAAGGGGATTTCCGGACATTCCGTTGGGATTTCTTCGGTGCTTGCGCGGGGGTAGCGGATCGCGAAGGGTCCTTCATGCTCATGGAGCGCGAAATGCAGGAGACCCGAAGCTTCATTCAAGTCCTTCGGCGCAGCGATGGCCATGTTCGGCAGATGGGAAAGGAAAGCAATGTCAAAAATGCCCTGGTGCGTGGATCCATCTCCTCCGACGATGCCCGCCCTGTCAATTAAGAAGACGACATGGAGAGAAGGCCGCGCGACGTCGTGGCTCACCTGGTCGTAGGCACGTTGCAGGAAGGTGGAATATATGGAAACGACGGGCTTTTTGCCGGCAAGAGCCAGAGCCGATGCCATGACCACGGAATGCTCTTCCGCAATCCCCACGTCAAGCAAACGCTCGGGGATTTCCTTTTGGAAACGGAGCAAGCCCGAACCGTGGATCATCGCCGGGCAGAGAACAATGATTTCCTCATCTCTTTTTGCTTCCTCAAGCAAGAGCCTGCCCATGCCTTCGCTCCAGGAGATTTTACCCGGAGGAACGGGATTGAGGGGCATCTCTGTTTCGGGATCAAAGGGTGCGGTCCCGTGCCAGCTCCCGAGGCTGTCATTTTCCGCGGGCTTGTAACCCTTTCCCTTTTGCGTGTTCACATGGATGATGATCGAGTGATCGGAATTCTTTGCAAACCTGAAAAAGCGGATCAATTCCTTCAGATCATGCCCGTCAATCGGCCCGAAATAGCGGAAGCCGATGGCAGAAAGGATGTTCCCGCCGTGCATGTAGGAACTTAAGGCCAGTTTCAGATTGGCGAGGAATTTCGGCGTGAGTTTCCGGAAAAACTGATAGGATTTTCGGAGCCGGACGCGGTCGAAGAATTTCGACAGGCCGCCCACGTTTTTGGAAATCGACATATTGTTATCGTTCAGAACAATGATCACTTTTTGGTTCTTCCGGCTGCCAAGATAATTCAGGGCCGATAAAGCAAGTCCGTTTTGGATTGACCCGTCACCGATGACGGCAACCACTTCGCCGATGTCGGCGCCCTGGGCCTTCGCTTCCAAAAATCCAGCCGCTGCGGAAATGGATGTGGAGGAGTGGCCCGCTTCCCAAACATCGTAGGGGCTTTCCGAATATTTCAGAAAACCGGACAGACCGTCCTTTTTTCTTAATGTCGGAAAATCCTTGGCCCTGCCGGTGAGGATCTTATGCGTGTAGGCTTGGTGGCCGACGTCAAAAATCAATTTATCGTTTTGTTTATTGAAGACATAGTGGAGCGCGATCGTGAGTTCAACCGTCCCCAAATTGGAGGAGAAATGCCCTCCGGTTTTGCTGACGTTTTCAATCAAAAATTTCCTGATTTCTTCCGCAAGCTCCCGCAATTCCTTGAGGGACAATTCTTGGAGAAATTCGGGAGATTTAATTTCCGTTATTTTCATCATAAAATCCTTTCGAGCAAATGATAAACTTCATTCTTCCCCAAAATTCTTCCGGCGATTCTCAAGGATTTTTCTCTGCATTCTCTGAATTTATTGCGTGCTTCTTCCATCCCGAGAAGCACGGGATGGGTGATTTTGTTTTCTGTTTCAAAATCTGCAATGTCGTCCTTGATTTGAAAGGCGAGTCCGAACCAATGCGCAAGCTCAGCCAAATCATCAAGCTCCTCTCTTCCGGCGATAATCCCCGCACCCACCAAAGCAAGCCTGAACAAAGCAGCGGTTTTTCCGAGAATTATCTCTTCAAGCTCTCCCAAACACCTGTCCCCGTTTTTCAGATCCAGGACCTGGCCCCGGACCATGCCCCCGGAACCGGCGGCCCGCGCGGCAAGCTCCACGAGCAGGACGATTCTTTCCGGAGAAAGCGGCGCTTTTGAAAACATCAGGAAGGCGTCGGTCAAGAGCGCATCGCCGACCAGAATCGCGAGCGCTTCCCCAAAAGCCCTATGCAGGGAGGGCTTCCCCCGCCTGTGATCGTCGTCATCCATCGGGGGAAGATCGTCATGGATCAGCGAATAGGTGTGAATCATTTCCAAACCGAAAGCGGGGTATAAACCCAAGCGGTAATCCGCGCCCAAATCAGCAAGGGTTGCCAGCATCAAAAGCGGGCGCAGTCTTTTCCCGCCCGGAAAGAGAGCATAACGGGCACCTTCCCGCAAATCCGCGTTTTCAATGGCATTGACATACGCTTTTGCTATCTCATTAAAATCATGAAGATACTTTTCCATCGGTTTCGCTCATTTTCTGAACAATTACTTCTTTCGCGGCAAGTAATTTCTCCTTGCATAGGGCGCTGAGTTCAAGCCCTCTTTGGTATTTTTTGATGGCCTCTTCCAAACTCAGCGTCCCGCTCTCCAACTCTTTTACAATCTCATCCAATTCTTTCAACAATTCTTCAAACATAATCTCCTAATCCTTTCTTTTGAGCGGCTTTGCGATGATGCTGCCGTCGTAGTACCTAATCTCCAAATCCAGCTTCTGATCGACCGCGGCTGCGGCGGTGATCAGTTTTCCGTTTTGATAAGTCAGGGCATAGCCCTTCCGCAGCAAATTCAGGGGATTTACGGCATGCATTTTGTCCAGCAGAGCCGAGAAATGCTGTTCTTTTGCGTTAAATAACACCGTGATCTGATTTGCGAGCGCTTTTTCTTTTTCTTCCACGCCCGTGACAAGTCGGGAAAGCCTCTCCGGAAGATTGTAGACCCTGAGGCTCCTCGCCAACGCCTCCGCTCTCTGCAGATAGCGGTCAATGATGGCAATGGGGGAGTGGACGCGGAGATTGTAATTCAGGTGCGCCAGTTCTTTTTCTTTCAGAGCCAGGATATCCGGAAAGTTTTTGAAATGGTGGCGGCTCGTAATGTTCTGATAATCGTAGTATTTCTTTTCTAAAATTTTCTTGTAATAGAAATGCAATAAATTCAGTTTTTCGTTCACTTCCCTGATCACCTGGTATTGGTCCTTGGTGACGAGGACGGCTGCTCCCGTTGGCGTCGGGGCGCGGCGGGAAGCGACGAAATCAATGATAGTAAAATCGGATTCATGGCCGACGCCGCTTACCGTCGGTATTTTTGATGAAAAGACGGCGCGGGCAAGCGCTTCGTCGTTGAAACAGGAAAGATCCTCGGCGCTCCCGCCCCCGCGGGCGATGATGATGACATCGAGCCGGGAATTATTCTGAGCGCGCTCCAGCGCCCCGATGATGGATGCCGGAGCGTCCTTCCCCTGGACTAACGCCGGATAGAGGTAGACTTTCGTGAGTGGCCAGCGCTTCTTGATGGTTGAGAGGATGTCCTGGAGAGCGTCACCCGTCGGGGAAGTGATGACTCCCACATGGTGCGCCCATTCCGGAAGGGGAAGCTTCTTCTCCTCATCGAAGAGCCCTTCTTTTTGCAGTTTTTCTTTGAGGCGGAGAAAATTGAGATAGATTTCCCCGCGGCCCAACTCCTGCATTTCGAAAACATTCAGGTTATAGGTTCCGCCCTTTTCATAGACCTGCACCCGCGCTTTTACAAGCACGGTCATGCCGTCCTCGGGCATGAAGCGCAAGGTGCGGGCAGAGCCTGCAAACATGATCGCCCTGATCTCCGATTGCTCGTCCTTCAGAGAAAAATAAAGATGACCTCCGGAAATCCGGAAATTCGAGATCTCTCCTTTTACAAGCACATTTCTCAAAGCGACATCGGTGTCGATTTTATATGCTATGTATCTGTTGATTGCCGTGACTGTTAAGTATTTATTTTCCATTGATGCTCCGTGCGATTTGTTCAAGCAGACGGTTGGTGAAGCGCGACTCCGTCATGGAATCGGTTTCGCTGTATTCATGTGTCAGCTCGAGTATTTCGTTGATGATGATCGGTTTGGGGGTATCTGTATACAGCAGTTCATAGGTTCCGATGCGGACCAGGTTGCGGTCGACCGCGGACATTCTGGAAAGCGTCCAGTTTTTGATGTTCCGGTTGATGACGCGATTGATTTCCTGGTAGTTTTTAATAACTCCTTCCAAAAGCTCCCTGTAGAACTCTTGGTCATAGTCCGCTCCCGCTTCCTCAAAAAGAAAGTCGAGATGGTCTTCGCTCGGCTTTTCGCCCAACAAATCATAGTTGTAGAGCGCGAACAGGGCCCTGATTCTACTGTTTCTTCTTAACATTACAACCACCAAACTATATTAATTTTAACACAAAACGCCTGGATTTTAAAGGAAATTCGCATTTTTTCAAGGCAAATGAAAAAGAAGTAATTAACTTACTTCTCCCATTACCTCTTCTGCGGTTTTAAAATGAATGACAATACTCGTTGTGTCCAAGATGTCGAAGATCATCGCCGCTTCGTTTGCTAATTGGTTCGCGACCGTCAACGAATGTTCCTCAGCAATGACCGTGATGTCAACCCCGAGATCCGACGCGTGCACGAAACAATCCCGGTAGCCCATGGCGATGACTTGCATTTCCAAAAGCAATTCTTTTTCAGTCAGCGTGTTCAGATAACGTTTTTCCCTCAGGGCATTTTCCTTCTCCGCGATCGTCGCCTCGTTGCTGGCGATGATGGCATCGAGACCGAGTATGATCAGATTTCTTTCATCTCGGAGCGCCAGCCTCCGCGCCGTGAGTTCCTCAATTTTGCCTCCTGTCTCATCGGCGGGTTCATCGCGAGGGCCGGTATCCTTCTTGAAAGGGTCTGTGATGTAATATACCGTTAGCATCAGCACCAATGTCAGCAATATTAATGCCAATTGATTCCTCTTAAGCAAAACTCTCACCCTCCATAATCAGTAAACTATATGCAGGGTTGAGGGCTTTTATGCATGTTCAGACCAATTCTTTGCTGGTATTGATGGAATAAATGACCAAAAGATAGGCGAGCGCGAAAATGAAAATGAAGACATTGATCGCCTGGGGCAGGAACCAAAGCAGGATGAAAAAGACGATGAAGACGGGGATGCTGGTGACGGCGGCGATGTTGTAGTATTCCTTCACGGTTTTGAGTTTCCCCGTCCTTCTGAAAAAGATCCAGATGACCAAAACGATGATCAGGGTGAAAAACACACCGACCAAAAAAGCAAGCGTGTAGGCGCGCAGTTTCAGGGTGTTTGCATTTCCGATGATGAATTGTTCCAGGAGGAATTTCCCAAAATCGGAACCGTTCGCTTCCCCGGAAAGTTCAAAATCGGGAATGTTGTTTTTATAGAAGATCTTCATCGTGTCGATTCTGAGCAGGTTCCCCCCGTGGCGCACGTTCAATTCATTTGTGCCAAAGGGATGGGCTTGGAAATAGAGGGCGTCGCTCCAAAAGACCACAAGGTAGTTTTCCACATTCTGTTCATGCCTGAATTCATCCCGGGTAACCGTGAATTTTTCTTTTGGATCGTAATTGATTTTCGCACCGGGAAATTCCAGATAAACATCGTGGATCGGGAAAAGATCGATTACAAAGGTGACTCTTTTCGTGATTTCGCCAACCTGGAATTCGATTTTCCGTTCAAGGAGCGCGTAGCCCGCTTCGGTCTCCAAGTTCGCGCAGACCAGTTCAACCCCGTCTTCGACCCTACATTCAAGACCAATCAGGTCGGAAACGACGGCGTTCACGTCTTCGCGATCAGGAATTTCTTTCAAAACATTATAATTATATTTTTCGTAAATATCCCTGACGCTGTTGATTTTCTTTTGACCGATGGGCATTCCCAAAAGAAAGGAAAAAATCACGAAGACGCAGATCGCGACGATGAGGTTCATCGATTTGAATTTTATGAAATGTCCGGGACTGAAGTATTTTCCCAATTTCTTAAGTTTCATACTCCTCCTAAAAAAGAGATTTAATGGTTCATTAAATCTCTTGTTTTTTTTATTCTTCCTTGGGCATGTTGTTGATTCTGAACAATGCAAAGAGATAGAAGAGCGAGAAAATAAAGATGTAATAGTTCAGGATGATCGGGAAGATCCAAGCGAGGCCAAATGTAAGGAGCAGGGGAATGATGCTCGCAATGGCGGCAGTGTTGAAATATTCTTTGAAGCGCTGCAGGCGTCCGGTTTTTCTAAAGAAAAGCCAGAAGAGAAGCACCATTAACAAGGGGAAGACAATGGAGACGAGGAATGTTTGGATGAAGGACATCGAACGGTAATATTCGCTCAATCCCCCCAAATACATGTCGATGACATAATCACCGAATTCATCGCCGTCTTCCAATTTCAAGGAAAAACCGGGCATGAAATTCGCGTAATCAAGACCGTCTCTGAACAGCACAAGTCTCTCCTCGTTATGTGTGATCTCCATGTCTTTTTCCTTGTCTCCCATTTCCAACTGGTGGGCTTGGAAATACAAATTGTTTTTCGTAAAGACGATGAAATAGTGCTCTTCGTTTTCCACATATTCATACTTTTCGTTTTCGATCGAGAATTCCTTTTCTAAATCAATGGCCGGTTCTTCTTCTTTTTCTTGGTCGTAGAAATCAAAGAAAACATGGATGTGTTTCTTTATCCCGTCTTTTTCATAGACGATCTCATATTCTTTGAAATTTGTCTCAAGATTCACGCAGGCCAGGAGACCGTCTTCGCCGATTGCGCATTCCAGATTTATGATTTCATCCAAAATTTCTTTTCCGGCTTCGTCCAGATATTCCGCAGCTTCGTGCACGGCCTGGAAATTGTAGGCTTTCTTCTCCGCACGGACCCCGTCCGCCAAAGCTTTTCCGAGCGGAAGCGACAATAGATAAGTCGAGAGCACGAAGATCAAAAGCGAGATCAATGCCGACATGTTCCGAAAGCGGACCATTTTCGTAGGAAAGACAAATGATTTTAAAAATTCCAATACTTTCATATTTACTCCAATCTGCTAATCATATCTTGTAATCTATAACAAATTTAGACTAATTATATCATATCTTAAGCCCATAAACAATCTTTTTTTATGGCTCGCTGACAAGCTCATCCGTTCTGCTAACGATTTTTTCGTAATCTGGGAAATGGAAATTCGCAAGCACTTCATAATCCATGGAAGCGAGCAAACCCAATATTTTCTCGCGGTCCTCAAGACCCTTGTTCACGGTGACTCCGTTCAATCCGTGCTTGGCGAGCGTTCCGAAAGGAATCCCTTCCAAAGCTTCGAAATTGACATTGATTTTAAATTCAAAAGGCGCGAGTCCGGACAAAATACGCTCAAAATGCGGAGAGCAATCATCGAGGCAGAGCACGATGTTCCGGTATTTGCCGATGTCTTTTTTGGCGAAATAACCGTCGCTCAAAAGCAGATCCAGAGTCCTGCAGGAAATGTGGAAATAGCATCTTCCCTTTAATTCATTTTTCAGGAGTGTTTTTAAGCCCAATTTTTCAAAGGGGATGCGGATTTTCGGTTCAAGATGGGGATTTGTTTCCTCACCGGGAGGGAGTCCGGGGATGTTAAAGGTGATTTCGTAGGCGGGGAGGTTGTCCCAGGACTTGAGTTTCCTATAAAGGAGTTCAAGCTCCTTGTTTTGGAGCTGAGCCCTGACGCAGGAATTGATCGCTTTTTTCTTTAAGAAACGTTTATGGATGTCGTCGTTGAAGATCTGGTAACGGTCCGGAGTGTTCAGGGCAATATCCAAAAATTCCTCGATTTCCTGGAGATTGTAGGTATCGCGTGGGAAGCGGACGACCGCCGCATTCAGATCGAAATGGACGGCGCTGTTTTCGAAGATGATGCCCTGGTCCGCGATTCTGAGTATCTTTTTGACCTTCCGGTCGATGATTCTTTGATCATTGATTTCCAGAACCGAAACGAAGCTTCCGTCCTGGAGAAGGAAGGTTTTTTCGGAAAAATGTTCGCGGATCAGCTCATAAACATATTCTTTCACGCGCTCATAGGCCGCGCCGTTCAGATTCTTTCCATCGAGGAGGAATTTTGCGAAAGTGCATTTGAATTCCAAATCATGGGCTTTCCCGGATATCTCTTCGAAGAATTGCGCGTATTCTTCGTCCTTTAATATTATGCCCGCGTTTTCATCAGTTAAATACACTTCGCTGTCAAGTTTTGTAATCGTGCCGGTGTAGAACTTGATGATGCCTTCTTTCGTGATGTAGGGCTTGCCCTTGTCCGCGACCAGCACTTCCCTTTCGCCGACCCTCACCCTATATTCCAGATGATAGGGCTCCCCGTTTTCCACAAACCTCACCAGGTTCGCATATATTCTTCGGTCGTCTTCGTTGATCCGGTTTTCAAAATCCTCAGTCGAGAGATGGGTATCCGCCTGCAGGAAAGTTGCCAGTTCCTCCGAAATATAGAGTTTCCGGCCTTCCGGATCCAGATAATAAATGCCTTCTTTCAATTCCTTGGCGATTGTCTGCAGAACGGTCTTCAAAGAACGGATGCTTTCCTGCTGTGACAAAGCAACAAGTCGTGCTTCCAGAGCTTTGGCAGCAATCTTCATGTTCAGAAGCTTTTCCTGTTCAATCAAGCTCGGCTCAAAGGCATGGAAGACGGCGCACCCGAACATTTCCTTATCCTTGGAAAGAGGGAGCGCATAGAGGGCTTTGACCCCCTCTTCCGCATATGTTTTCTCGGTGAGCAGGTTCTTCACGGGAATCGGCGTCTCATTGAAATCCAGAGCAACTTCATGGCTGGCATTGATGAGCATTTCCACAACCGTCCCCGCTAAATTATTGAACGAAAATTCCCGCTCATAGAGGCGTTGTTTCTTATATTCATAGGTCTTGATCATGTTATAGTTTTCAAAATATCCGGGGAAGATTTCGGAATCATTCCCGGCAAGGAAAACAAAGAGCGCACCGCCAAAACCGACTTCTTCTTCCAGCGCTTTGGAAAACTCAAGCAGGCACTCGCGCTCGGTTTCGTTTTGTAAAGCCAAATTGGTGATGTTCACTGTTCTTTCCAATTTCGAAAGCAAATCATGGAGCCTGCTCTGGACTTCCAGATATTTGTCATCCTCGCTGGTTTCGTTAAACAAGAGCTGATCGCTTTTTTCGATTTCTTCTTCGAGGATTTCGATAGCGGAAAGGAGTTCCCTGACCTCTTCGCGGAGGCTTTTGTTTTTTAGGATGTAGATTTTCAGGTAGTTCCTGTAGAAATCCTTTTTGATGTAAAGGTCCCTGCTCTTTTCGACCGATTTGATGTATTTGATGCTGAAGCGGTAGGCTTCGTTATAAAGGCCCATTTCGATCAGCAGGGAAATATATTCGTTGGCGATGCTCAAGTAATCGTCGGATAGCTGATGCAAATTTTTAAAGATGTCCTGGAAACTCTGCCTCGCAAGCCTGAAATTGCCTTCCAGAACATAGAGCTTGGCGTTCAAATATTCGCAATAAGTGATGCCTTCTTCGTCGTTCAATTTATATACCAAAGCGATGCATTCATTCAAAGTGTCCTTCGCTTCCGCAATCATATTCTGGTCGATGTAGAGTTTGGTGATGTTGCTTAAGGCGTAGGATTTCAAATAATCGCTCGGGTAATTGTTTAAAATCGCCTTCAGATTAAGCAAGGCCTTATCCTTTTGGTTGAGCGCCGCATAAATATAGGCCATCTCCAAATACCAACGATTGACCTCGTCGATATTGTCCAAATCGATGACCTTGCTCTTCATATAAGCATATCTGTAGGCGCTTTTGTAATTCTTTTTTTGGATCAAAATATAAATGGCCCGTTCCAAAAAAGAAAGATAAATCTTTTTGAAGACGATGCTGTCGATGCTGTTGATGTGTTTGATGCAGATTTTCAAAGCGTCATCATAGAGCTTTTCATTGATGTAGATGTCGACAATCAGACTGTCGCAGAGATAATAATACTCCTGATTCATCTCGAGCATACACTGGTTCTTCAGTTCAACAATCGTCCCAAAGTCATCGAGAGTCAGTTCCTTTTTGATCAAATCATTGTAAACTTCTTTTACGTTCATCAATAATCCCCCATCAAAGTCTCCTTAATTATAACATAGCTTGGCAAAATTTGAAACCTTTTTCCCAGATAAAAAGCCCGGCTGGGCATTCAGTAGATGACTCCATTCAGCAGAAAATGGAGGTACTCAAGCTCCTCGTCGGAAAGCTTCTCGACATCGATATTTCTGTCGAGCTTGTATTTTTCAATGATCCATTCTTTGGCGGGATCGGCCAGCATCTCTTTTACAATCCCCTCAGCCTCTTCCCGCGGATGGTACTCCCAGGGCATGAACACTACCCAATGGATGCTTTCAATCGTTTCCCGAAAATGATCCTTGAGAAAATCAAAATTGACTTCAAGGAATTCCCATTCGTCCTCATAGCCGAAAATTTCCAAAAGCAGGCAAAGCTGTTCGTAATCAGGGAGTTCGTTCCAAGCCCTGCGCACATTTCTGTGTGTATAGTCTTCATCATAGCTCAGGAGTTCGTTGACCAATATTTCAAAATATGAATCGATGAAATCATCAATGTCGGAATAATCCTGGCTTTTTAAGATGACATCCACTTTCTGAAATTCCCAAAGTTTCGAAAAAACATTGTTGATTTTTCTTAAAAGAATATGCTCTTCCGTCGGAGGAATAATCACAGCCATGCTCCCATCTCCTTCCGGAATCATTATATCATATTTTTCTTCTTGTGAACGATATTCTATTTCGATTTTTTTCGAAATAGTTCTTGCATTCGATGAGTTTTTATTATATAATGAAAAAGGGAATGCATATGAAAGAAAACATTTTTACCGCTCTGGCCGATCCCGCAAGAAGGGAGATTTTGCATCTCTTAAAGAAGGGCAAACTTTCCGCCGGTGAGATTGCCGACAAATTCAGTTTGTCCAGGGCGACCACTTCCTACCACTTAAACAAACTCAAAAACGCCGGCCTAATCAGGGAAAACAAATATAAAAATTTCATATACTATGAGCTCAACATGTCTGTTTTTGAAGAATTGATTCTCTGGTTCAAAGATTTCAGAAAGGAGAAAAATAATGAAAAGTAAGAAACATTTCAAATTGAGTTTATTTTTGTTGGCCGCGGCCTTCCTCATCGTCGCCATCGCTTTAATCTTCATGCCCGAAAAGGTGCCCGTCCATTATAATATAAGGGGGCACATCGACCGTTACGGAAGCAAGTTTGAATTTTTGATTCTGCCTGCGCTTGGAGCTCTTCTCTGGCTGATTTTTCATTTGCTAGCCAAGAAGTCATTTAAGGAAAATGAGGCCAACCGAAGCCATCTCTATCTAGCCTCAGCCTATTTGTTATTCGTTTTCATTGTTTTGGAAATCATCTTCATCATACTTGCGTTCAATCATTCTGAAAACATCCCGTCCGAGGACATCATTTATAAAACCATTAACGTAATTTTAGGCCTCTTCTGCATCGTCATCGGTAACATCATGCCCAAGATGACTAGGAACAAAGTGATGGGCCTGAGAACCACCTGGAGTCTTTACAATGACAACACCTGGAACAAATCCCAAAGATACGGCGGCTTTGCGTTTGTGGGAACGGGTTTTATCATCATCGTTGCCAGCATCTTCGTTCCGGGAATTTACAATTTATTGGTCCTGTTCTTGACCTTGATGTTTGGGCTTGTGTTATCCATAATCCTCTCCTACAAAGTTTATAAAGAAGAAAAAGCAAAAGAAAAAACCACATCCTAAGCGGTGTGGTTTTTGTTAGGAAATCTTTTTCAAAAGCCGAACAAAATAGGGTTTATAACCCCTGCTTTCAAACAAAGACATTTTCGGGGTGTTTGCATAGGCGGAAACTTCAAGGCTCTTAACCCCATTATTTCGGGCATGTTCTTCCAAAAGTTTAAGCGCTTCATTTTCAAGGTCACGGTGCTCTTCATTGATGAAAAAATCATTAATATACCCGTACTCTTTGTTCATGACACCGTACCAGAGAATTCCGATTTTTTCTTTATTATGGGTAATGTTATACAAAAATTGTCCGGGGGTGTTTGTTCCCCGGGGAAGCATATCCATGAACAATTCCTCCGCCATTCGCGCCGCTTCTTCTTTTTTGTAATACCCGCTTCCGACATAATCGTTTACGATCCTCGCAAGCGATTCTTTCCGATAATCCTGATAGGATTTCCTATCCATTTTTTCCAATTTTAACATCCATTTCACCCATATATAAGTTATTACCTTGAACCGAAAAGATTTACTAAAAAAGGCAAATCTGCTAATGGAAAACCTCCATGCGCACCTAAAACTGACATTCCATTCCCAATCGGAATAAATTAATCCTTCATTTTGTTAAGGATGGCGCTTGCCCTGTTCTAAACGGATAACTCAGAACATATTTTAAATTGAAATCAGAAATAAGGAGCAAGCATAATGGAAAAAGTGAGCGTCAATCTGAAACCCTTGGTTAGAAGAGTGAATTTGCCGACGGTAATAAAAACCGCGATCCTTCCCGGCGATGATGAAGAAAAAATATTCATTGCAACCCAAGTCGGTGAAATCTACTATCTAGACAAGGGTTCGGTCGAAACTTTCTTGGACATCCGGCCCAATGTTTTGAAACTCGGAAGCTTCGGCGGCTATGACGAAAGGGGACTCTTGGGGCTTGCTTTTCACCCAAACTTTAATCAGAACGGTTTGTTCTACATCCACTATTCGGTCGCAAACTCGCAGGGTCCGGGTGCGAAAATAACTGAAAGGCAACTTCCCGAATTCTTCATGCCAGATCCCTGCAACAGCCAAACCCAGAAATTTGAATGGCGGAACAGAGAAACTTTCTATGATCACATCGACACCGTCGAAGAATGGCGCCATCAAATAAACGGGAAAGCGGAAAAAATAAGAACGCTTCTGAATCTCAGGCGCCCTTTCTTCAACCACAACGGTGTGAACAGTTTGAACTTTTCTCCGGAAACTGGAAAACTCGTGCTCACGACGGGAGACGGTGGCTCCGGTTACGATCCCTTCAATTTAAGCCAGAACGATTTGGAAATCGCCGGGAAAATTATCGAAAACGATGTTGCAAAT
>FZPS01000103.1_pt90 | contig 16357 bp, 16 predicted proteins | sample 1817821 | NCBI WGS metagenome assembly FZPS01 (sample SAMEA104158645, study PRJEB21678) | metagenome | place: Germany | collected 2015-04-21
ATCGTAGATGGTGAAGGGATCGTCATAGCCAAGGGTGTCGCAGTAGCGGACCCGATCTGCACCAGCATCCCGGGCTGCACAGGCAAAATCGATTAAAAAGGAAAGATCAGTGCGGGAAGCGTCCTCTGCGTTGACACCAATGGAAAGGGCTCCCTTTTCTTTGGCGAGCTTCACAGCAGCGACCATTTCGTCAATTATGTCTTGCCTTGTTTTCCGGCCCTGGAATTTGCCCTGGATCATCTGATCCGAGGTGGAAATGGACATATTCAAATGCCTGATCTCTGGGACCATGGAAAAACTGCGCTCAACATCGCTTGAAATTGCCCGCAGCCAGCCGCCTAATCTGATGGAGCCGAGGGCGCCCATCTCAGCCAGCTCTAGATTTGCGCGCAGGTAGTTTGTCTCATGTCTTGTGATTGGGAAGCCAAATTCGCTCTGAAAGATTCCCATCTCGCTGAGCATTTCATTGATGATGGTTTTCTGCAGCTTGGCAAGGCCAAGTCTTGAAGTTTGGACACCATCACGATTGGTTACATCGATTAGATAGATAGTCCCTTTTTTTGACATCTAATCACCCTCCTTTGGTTAGTATTGTAGGTTTTGATGGGATTTACAATAAATTTAGCTTATGTTACCATAAAGGGGAATAAAAGTCAAGCAATTCAAAGTGACTGACTAATAATTCAGACAATTACTGAGAAGGATTTTTCTCCTTGATCTTGAATTTTAAGGGTAGGAAATGGGTAAGGAGGCTAGAGGATGCTGGAAATTCCCAAACCCACCTTAGGAAGGCTCCCTTTATACTACCGTTCCTTGCTTGCAGCATCAGAAGCTGGTCTGGAGATCATCTCTTCTGCTGAGCTTGGGGAGAGCGCAGGGGTCGATTCTGCGCAAGTAAGGAAGGACCTGACATATTTCGGCCAGTTCGGCAGACCTGGGGTAGGATACAACGTTTCGAACCTTCTAATGGCTCTTGAACAAATTTTGGGCCTTCGCAACCCAAATGAAGCCGTTTTGGTAGGTGCCGGCAAATTGGGGATGGCTATCTGCAACTATCCAGGCTTTGCCCGCTATGGGCTTAAAATCGTTGCTTTATTTGATGTTGATCCCAACAAAATCGGCCAGCAGGTAGATGGACTTGAGGTTTTTCCCCTTGAGCGGTTGGAGTCTATTGTGAAAAAATTAGGCATTCAAATCGGGATCATCACAACTCCTGCAGAAGCAGCACAGAGGATAGCGAAGATGTTAATTTCCGCAGGAGTGCGCGCCATATGGAATTTTGCGCCAGTCAATCTCAAAGTCCCGCCTGAGATCATTCTCCGCAACGAGGATTTAGCAGTAGGACTTGCAACCCTTTCCCATTACCTATCAGCAGAGCATCGAACCAAAGCTTGAACATTTCTTTGGATAGATATTGTGATAATACATCACACTCCGGTACATTTAATCCAAATGATTCCACTGCACAAACCAATATTTTACATGCCCAGAATTACAAAATGACAGTTGCTTTCCCTCAGACATTATTATACTCCCATATAATATGATTTAGAAGATTTTCGGTGTGGCAATCTCCGGATTGCTTTTATTTTCGTTATAATATTAGCCATCAAGGTTGAAGCAATTTCACAAAGGACGGATTTAGTAGTCTTTTGCACTAGAATCATCCAAATGAAACAGCAATAGTTTCCTGCAAATTACAATATTCCCTTCTGATTTATATAGTACTCCAATTTCTCGATCCTCTACGTTACCATGGCAGGAAAGGAGGCTGCACTTGGCAGCCTCATTTTAATTGGTCAGCGCTCGAATGGGAGCTGGAATCCTGCCGCCGCGGGCAATAAATTTGTCTGATGATTTTTCGCATACCCTCATCACTGGTGCATCTCCCAATAGCCCTCCGAAGCTGATTATATCCCCAGGCCCTTTGCCGATAGCAGGAATAATGCGCACAGCTGTGGTTTTATTGTTTACCATGCCGATGGCCATCTCATCTGCAATCAGGGCGGCAATAGTTTGAGGAGATGTGGTGCCTGGGACTGCAATCATGTCCAAACCCACAGAGCAGACTGCAGTCATAGCTTCCAACTTATCCAAAGTTAGAACTCCTGCTTGAGCTGCGCGAATCATCCCTGCATCTTCGCTGACAGGAATAAAGGCACCGCTGAGGCCGCCAACAGAGGATGAAGCCATGGTACCGCCTTTTTTCACAGCGTCGTTGAGGAGCGCAAGGGCCGCAGTAGTGCCGTGGGTGCCGCAGCACTCAAGACCCATTGCCTCTAAGATCTGCGCTACGCTGTCACCTTCAGCAGGGGTAGGGGCAAGGGAAAGATCCACGATCCCAAAGGGGATGTCCATCCTGCTGGATACTTCCCTGCCCACAAGCTCACCGACTCTAGTAATCTTAAATGCTGCTCGTTTGATGGCCTCTGCAATGGTACTGAGGCTCTCTCCGGGCAAAGACTCCACTACAGCACGGATCACGCCAGGGCCGCTGACACCAACATTGATCACCTTTTCAGGCTCGCCTGCACCTAAAAAAGCACCTGCCATGAAGGGGTTGTCTGTAGGGGCGTTGGCGAAAACAACAAGTTTCGCACAGGCTAAGCCGTCTGAAAGTTCTGCGGTACGGTGGATAATTTCGCCCATCTTTGCAACTGCGTCCATATTGATTCCAGCCTTGGTGGAGGCCAAACAAATGGCGCTGCAGACCCGCTCGGTGGAGCTTAAGGCTTCAGGCAACGATTCCACCAGCGCCAGATCTGCCGGAGAAGCCCCTTTTTCCATCAGGGCACCGAAGCCGCCGATGAAATCTATGCCAGCTTCTCGTGCTGCCAGATCCAGGGTTTCCGCCAGATGAGGGAAAAAATCCTTGTGGCCTGCAGACAGAGCTGCTGCCCCGAGATCTGCGATGGGGTTTGTGGCTATGCGCTTGTTGACAATTGGAATACCTAGTTCCCTCTCTACTTGCGCTGTAACTTCCACCAGCCTTTTTGCCTGGCTGGTAACCTTGTCTTTGATCTTTTTTGCCATCAGCTGGGGATCCGGATGAATACAGTCTCGCAGATCAATACCCAAGGTGACAGTGCGGATATCCAAGAGATCTTTTTCGATCATTTTCAAAGTTTCTGTAATCTCGTCGTGAAAAAGCATACCTATCCCCCCTTAAATGCGGTGCATCGCCCTGAAGATGTCCTCTCGCTGGACCATAATCTTCACGTTCAGGTCTTTTTCTAATTCCTCAAGCTCTCGTTGGAGGTTATTGAACTTCTCGCTGTCGAGCAAACTTATTTGCATGATCATGGTAAAGAGGCCGCCGGACATCACCCTTTGACTTAGATCAATGATATTGCCCTGGTTGCCTGCGACCACAGCACTTACCTTCGCTACAATGCCTACTTTGTCCTGGCCCACCACTGTGATGACTAAATTCATCTAAAATCACCTCTTTTTTTCTTTTCATTATATCAAAAATCTGGATTTTGGAAAGTATACACTGCAGGAAAGGAAGGATTTTATACTGTTTTTGGGGAATATAATATGGAATAAATCGGAAAAAAGAGGTGGAAACAGTGTCAATTAACAGGGAGGTAGTAGAACACGTGGCGAAGTTGGCCAAGCTTGCCATCAGCGAGGAAGAAGCAGAACAATTTACAAACGAGATTGCAGGAATCCTCGCCTATGCCGAAAAGCTCAACGCATTGGACACAACTGGCGTTGACCCCCTAATTTCCCCTGTGCCCATGCAAGCAGTGCTGCGGGATGACATAGTTGAGGAAAACCTCTCGCAGCAAGAGGCCTTGGCAGCCGCACCCGAAGTGCAGGACGGCATGTTTAAGGTACCGCGGATTATTGAAGAAGAATAGGAGGCACAGAAATTGGAACTATATCGTAAACCAGCTCACGAACTAAGCAAACTCCTGGCTAAAAAGGAAATCAGCGCCAGAGAGTTAACTGGCCAGGTACTTGAGCAAATAGAGCTGAAAGATAAAGAGCTCGGCGCTTTTATCACTGTAACAGCAGAAAAAGCTCTGGAAACTGCCAGGGAAGTTGACGAGAAGCGGGCGAAAGGGGAGGAGCTGCCCCTTCTTGCAGGTATTCCCCTGGCTCTGAAGGACAACATTTGCACAAAAGGCTTGAGAACAACATGTGCGTCAAAAATGCTGGAGAACTACCAGCCGCCATACAGCGCCACTGTGGTAGAGAAATTGTCCCAGCTGCCCCTTGTGGGCAAGACAAACCTCGATGAATTTGCCATGGGCGCTTCCACAGAAACAAGCTTCTTCAAACCCACCCGCAACCCTTGGGATAGGGAGCGGGTAGCTGGAGGCTCTAGCGGGGGTTCTGCAGCTGCTGTAGCTGCTGGTGAAGCTGTTGTTGCTTTGGGCACAGATACAGGGGGCTCCATTCGCCAGCCTGCTGCTTTCTGCGGCGTTGTGGGGCTTAAGCCCACCTACGGCAGGGTCTCCCGCTACGGCGCTGTGGCCTTCGCCTCATCGATGGATCAAATCGGCCCAATCACGAGAAGCGTGGAAGATGCAGCGCTTATGCTGCAGGAGATCGCAGGAGAAGACCCCCGGGATGCCGCATCATCCAGGGAGCCTGTTGCAGATTACACCAGCGGGCTAAAGCAGGGCGTTGCAGGAATGAAGATAGGCATCCCTAAAGAGTATCTGGCCTTGGACCTTGATCCCAGCGTGCGTCAGAGGTTCGATGAGGCATGCAAGGCCCTTGAGGATGCAGGAGCCAGCTGCATTGAGGTGTCGCTGCCTCACACAGAGTATGCTGCTGCAGTATACTATATAGTTGCCTGTGGAGAGGCAAGTTCAAATCTTGCGCGGTTCGACGGCGTACGTTTTGGATACCGCGCGCCTGATTCACCAGATACCACCACCATGTACTCTAATACCCGCGGGGAAGGCTTTGGCTTTGAGGTGAAAAAACGGATTCTCCTTGGCACCTTTGCCTTAAGCTCTGGGCAATATGATCTCTACTACTCAAAAGCCCAAAAGGTGAGGCGGCTCGTTGCAGATGACTTCAAAAACGCATTTACCAAGTGCGATTGCCTGCTTGCGCCAACTACAACCATGCTGCCTTTCAAGATAGGGGAGATCGAAAGCCTTTCAGGTCAATACGAATTGGATCTCTGTACTATTCCAGCGAATTTGGCTGGACTTCCAGCCTTGAGTGTGCCAGTGGGTCTTTCCCAAGGACTGCCTGTGGGAGTGCAGCTTGTGGGCAAGCACTTTGATGAAGAAACTATCCTAAAAGTAGGCTGGGCTTTAGAGCAGTGTTTCGGGCCCATGGAGGTGAAATAGATGGATTACGAAGTTGTAATCGGACTTGAGGTACACGTAGAGCTGAAGACCAAAGCGAAAATTTTCTGCAGCTGCTCCACAGCTTTCGGCGGGGAACCCAACTCCCACGTCTGTCCTTTTTGCCTGGGGCTGCCTGGCGCTCTGCCAGTGCTGAATAAAAAAGCTGTGGAACTTGCCACCCGTGCTGCTTTAGCACTGGGCTGCACCGTCCACAAAACGAGCACCTTCCACAGGAAAAACTATTTCTACCCAGATCTGCCAGCTGCCTATCAAATTTCTCAATATGACAAACCCTTGGCAACAGGCGGCAAAATAACCCTTTCCAATGGCAAAACCATTGGCATCACCCGGGTGCATATGGAAGCTGAAGCTGGCAAATCCCTACACCAGGGAGACGATATCCTTGCTGCCGAGTATTCTCTCGAGGACTTCAACCGCTCAGGCATCGGTCTGATCGAGATCGTCTCCGAACCTGACATCCGCTCTCCTGAGGAAGCTAAAGAGTATTTGGAGCAGCTGAAAGCCATCCTGCAGTATGCTGAGGTTTCAGATTGTAAAATGGAAGAAGGTTCCCTGCGCTGCGATGCCAACATTTCCCTGCGGAAGCGGGGCAGTAAAGAGTTCGGCACGAAAACAGAGCTGAAAAACCTTAACTCTTTTCGGGCAGTGGAGCGGGCGTTGGAATATGAAGTGCAGAGGCAGTCTGAAGTCCTCAAAAGCGGCGGGGAGGTTGTACAGGAAACCAGGACTTGGGATGAGGCGCGGGGCATCACTTCCCCCATGCGCAGCAAAGAAGAAGCTGAGGACTACCGCTATTTCCCAGAGCCTGACCTGATGCCCCTGGAGCTGGAAGAAGGGTGGATAGAAGAGATTCGCTCGCAGCTGCCGGAGCTGCCTCGGGATCGCGCCCTGCGCTTTCAGGAGGAGTACGGGCTCAACGAATACGATTCGGGGCTGATGGTCAGCACTAAGGAAATGGCAGATTTTTACGAAGCAACAGTCAAGCTCTTCCCCGAGCCTAAGGAAGTGGCTAATTGGCTGATGGTGGAAGTACAGCGGCTTTTGAGAAGCTCAGAGCAGGAGATTCAGGAAAGCAAGCTCCTGCCGGAGAATTTGGCTCAACTGCTGAAGCTGGTGAAAGACGGCACCATCAGCGGCAGCGTGGCCAAGACCGTGCTGGAAGAGAGCTTTGCTACAGGGGAAGAGCCAAAGAAGATAGTGGAGGCCAAAGGGCTGTCCCAGATTAGCGACGAAGGGCAGCTGCGGGAGATTGTAGCCTCTGTTGTGGAAGCTAATCCAAAGTCAGTTGCAGATTATAAAACTGGCAAGGGGAAAGCCTTAGGCTTCTTGGTGGGACAGGTAATGAAGCAAACCCGAGGTATGGCTAACCCCCAGCTTACAAACAAAATTCTCAAGGAATATTTAGAACAGCAGTAAAGGAGAGAAACAGATTGGCATATCGTGTAACATTGATTCCAGGTGATGGCATAGGACCAGAATTAGTAGAAGCAGGCCGTAGAGTGCTTGAAGCAACAGGAGTTGAGTTTGATTGGGATGTGCAGCTAGCAGGCTCTGAGATCATGGAGCAGGAGGGGACACCCCTTCCGCAGCGGGTGATCGATTCAATCCGGCAAAACAAAGTGGCCCTCAAAGGCCCCATTACCACTCCCATCGGCACTGGCTTCCGCAGCGTTAACGTGGCCTTGAGGCATGAGCTTGATCTGTATGCCTGCATTAGACCCTGCAAATCATATGCTGGCGTACAGTCTGCCCGCTACCAAAACATTGATCTCGTGGTGGTGAGGGAGAACACAGAGGATCTTTATGCGGGGGTAGAGTTTGAAGCTAATTCTTCAGAAGCAAAAGAAATCATCGCCAAAAGCGCTGGTAAAATCAACCCGGATGCTGCAATTTCCATCAAGCCCATTTCAGCCAGCGGCAGCAGGCGAATTATCAAACACGCCTTTGATTACGCTGTAGCCAACGGCAGAAAGAAAGTTACAGCAATCGCCAAAGCAAACATCATGAAGTTTACAGACGGCCTCTTTTTCGAGGTGGGCAGGGAAGTGGCCAAAGAATATCCTGATATCGAATATGAAGAGCGGCTGATCGACAACATGTGCATGCAGCTGGTGATGCATCCTGAAAACTACGATGTGTTGGTTCTGCCTAACCTCTACGGAGATATCATCTCTGATCTGTGTGCAGGGCTTGTGGGAGGACTTGGCTTGGCACCTGGAGCAAATATTGGGGAGAAGGGAGCCCTTTTCGAGCCAACTCATGGCTCTGCACCAAAATATAAGGGGCTGAACAAAGCCAATCCCACAGCCTTCATTCTCTCTGGGGTGATGATGCTCCGGCACCTGAAAGAGTTTGAGGCTGCAGAGAGGGTGGAAAGGGCGATCGCAAAGGTAATAGAAGAAGGAAAGAACGTCACATACGACCTCAAGGCTGATCGAAACGATCCGACAGCTGTGGGCACGCAAGAAATGGCAGACGCAATTATCGCAGCGATGGAATAAAAAAACGATGGCCCCTTTTCCCGGGGCCATCTGGTTTTCCTAGAAAGAGAAGCCTATCGAGTATCCGTACACAGGGAGAATTTGGGTGGGTGTGTTGGTTTCTGCCAAAGGCTGTTCTATCCGGGTTCCCACAAAGACTTCGTGGGTAAAGCCGCGCCACGACACCCATTTGAAGCCTCCCAAAAGAGATGTGCGCAGAAACGGTACATCAGGATTGCCATTGCCCGAACCGGTTTCATCAGTGATAAACTGCACTTTACCGCCGCCCCAGGGGCCTTCGAAGTTCTCAACAAAATACCTGCGCATGCCGAAGCCTGCAGCCAAATAAATAGGTTTACCAACATTGTTATCCCAGACCAGTGCACCATCCGCCATCAGTGAACGCTGGGGGCGAGTCATCCATTCATACTGAAGGTTTATTTTTCTGAACAGAAACGAATGGGGTTCAATTTGGAATGTGCGGGTAATGGCGAGGCTGCTCGGTACAACCAGCAGCAGCGATAAGACGACAACCAGAAGCATAACACATATTTTTCGCAAATTACTTCCTCCTTTCAAACATCATATCTGCTCATTCTTAATAATTCTCCAAGTTAAAGGATCTTCCTGCACTCAAAGAAAAAACAGCAATCAGACCCCTCCGCACCAGAAAATAACAGCAGATAACACTTGAGCTTAATGATGTCTAGCGTTATACTAGAGGATAGTGAGGGGGATGGCCTTGAAGAACAATTATAGAGAAATAACATTTGTAATTTTCGGAAGTTTCCTCGCGGCTTTCACGGTAAACAGCATTTTGGTTCCTAACCGGTTTTTGTCCGGTGGGATTTCGGGACTATCGTTGTTTTCCCACTATATATTTGGTCTGCCTGTAGGTTTTTTTGTGCTGCTTTTCAACATTCCCCTGTTTGTTTTGGGAAAGTATTATTTTCCCTGGCCTTTCATCTACAGAAGTTTGCTGGGCATGCTCTCTTTCTCTGCCGCTTTATTAGTCACCCGGAATCTATATGCATTTCAAAGCTCTGATCTTTTTTTGGTTTCCCTGTTGGGGGGAATAGGCACTGGACTGGGCTACGGCATCGTCTACTCTAACCGCGCTACAGTGGGCGGTATGGATATTGTGGGCATGATTCTCTGCCGCAGGTTTTCTATTGGGCTGGGGACGGTAAATTTCGCTTTGAATCTGGTTTTGCTTTCTGCTGCGCTATACCTTTTCCCTGTAAGGATAGTTGTTTACACTGTGCTATCCATGTATGTGAACAGCTTGGTTGTGGACAGGCTGCAGCTGGGCCTCAACGTGAGTAAAACCGTGTTTGTGATCTCAAATAACCATGAAGAGCTGGTGCAGGAAATTGTAAAGAAACTTCACCGCGGCGTGACGCTCCTTGAGGGGAAGGGAGGATTCACCCATGAGAGCAAACAGGTTATTCTCACTACAGTCAGCTTGCTTCAGCTGTCCAAGCTGAAAGAGATTATTGGTAAAGTGGATCCCAAGGCCTTTGTCATCGTCACTGGCACCAGTGAAGTTTTAGGGAAAGGTTTTAAAACCATGCATGATGAAATATTTGACCTTAGTTGAGGAGGTAAAGATGAAAAAGAGTGACTTGCTCCATTTGGTGATTCTTTTCAACAATTTTCTGCAAGTATATCTGTTGGAACCCTTAGCCCGGGAATTGAACATAACTCCATCTCAATTGACTTGTCTGCGCTATCTTTACCTGCATTCGGGGGTTAAGTTAAATCAGGTTGCAGAAGGGCTTAAGGTAAGTTGTGGCGCTGCAAGCCGGCTTTTGGATCGCCTTGAAGAGAAGGGGCTTTTAACCCGCAAAATCGATGAGCACGATCGAAGGGTTCAGCAGCTTATTCTAACCTCTGAAGGCAAGGCTATAGCGGAAAAGTCAATGGGCCTTATGAAAGAGAAATTCAGCGCGCTCCTGGATAAGTTTTCCACTGATGAGCATATTGTTTTTGAAGAGTTTTTGACGATGTTCCTGCAAAAATCGCTAGATGATCCTGAAATTGTCAAAGAAATGTGCCTCCGCTGCGGCGATTTACATAAACCAGACTGCCTGGGCAATGTAATATTTAAGAAGTTAGTTGGTAAGGAATTGAAAGGCTAAAGCTGCTCCATCTTCTGGAGCAGTCTTTTTGTTCCTACGGCAGGAAAAGGGATGGTACATCTCGTATTATAATATGAGGCTCACAAGTCTTCTGTGTGATCTCCGCTTTTGGCAGCGAACTTTCTGAAGCGCTCCTCCAGCTCTTTTTTCGTGGGGACTGCAGGCCATAAATCTATTGGCCTTCCAGAGCGGAGGCTGCTGGCAAGGTTAGAGTAGACTGTGGGATTTTTATAAGTCATGTTGCGCACTAAAGCCTTGATTTCAGCCCGTTTGCTTGTTTCGGCGTGGGGGCAGGGATTGTGTAGGGGCGTGCAAGACAGGTCCCGGGCTGCCCGGTTCACATAGTATTCCCGCAGATAGCACAGAGGCCTGATAATGGTGAGGTTTGATTCGTCCCAGACCGTCTTCGGCGCCAAAGTCTTCAACTGGCCTGAATAGAATAAGCTCAAAAGCAGAGTCTCAACTGCATCGTCATTGTGATGTGCCAGGGCGATTTTATTGCAGCCCAGCTCAAGAGCTATTTTCTTCAAAGCTCCGCGCCTGAAGTAGGCACAGCGGGAGCAGGGGTTTTGCCTGCTGGGTTGGGCGAGAATTTTGCTGATTTGGGTGGGGACGATCTCAAGGTGGATGCCAAGCTCATTTAGAAATGGTTTGTGGGGAGAAATGTCCAAACCAAAACCTAGATCAATGTGGGCGGCAACCAGCTGAATGGGAAAGCGAAGGTGGGGCTTGAGTTGTGAGAGGGCATAAGCCAAAAACATGCTGTCTTTGCCGCCTGAGTACCCAATAAGGACCTTATCGTCCGGCTCCAGCAGGGAAAATTCAGCCAGGGCCCGCCAAATTTTTTTCACAATAGGTTGGCTTAACGGTGTGCTCATGTTTTTTATTTTCCTCCTTTTACTTGCAGCACTGATTTTAGCAAAAGTAGGATTGTTTTGCAATGAGGGGAGTAGTTGATTTGACAAGGGAAGAGATGGCCCGAAAAATGTGGGGCTTTGGCTGGCGTCTAAGCTTTGCAACATTGGCTTTAGGAGGCAGCGGCGCAGGCCTTTTGCTGCTGTGGGTTTCAGCTTTATTAGGCGGCGCAAAACTCCGACTGCCTCGCAGTGTGCTGCCTTTGATGGTTCCTTTGGGGAGCTGGATGGTTGTTACGAGTTTTTTTGCGGAAGCTCCTGCCGTAGCTTTTGCAGCAAGCCTCGGCTCTTGGCTCATGATCCTGACGGCTTTTTCTGTGAATGAAGATACTCCTTCTTTTGAAGAGCTGACGAGGCTCTGTTTTTTTGGTGCCATTGCTGCTGCCCTGGTGGCATATTCAGCGCCTCTGCGCGGCCTCAGACGCGCCGGAGCTTTTGTGGGTGTTAATGCTTTTGGCACAACCATTTTCCTGGGCACTGCTTTAGGGCTCATCTATCTTAACTCTGCACCTGAGCGCAAAAAATGGCAGCTGCCATTTTTGCTGTTAATGGGGGTAGCAGAACTTTTAACCTTCTCGAGAGGAGGCTGGCTTGGTTTTCTCACCATGTGTCTGGTCTTTTACCTCGGGGATAAAAAGGCTGTGGCAGTTTTAATCCTTTTGGCACTGCTTTTTTCGAGTCTTGCTTTTCTGTGGCCGCCTTTGGCAGAGCGTGGGAAAAGCATGATTAGTTTTGCTGCCAATCAGGATCGGGTGAGGATTTATAGAAGGACCCTTCAGATGATCAAAGATCATCCCCTCTTGGGTATTGGGGCAGGTAATTTCCCAGGGGTTTATGAGGCCTACAGTCCGCCGGATCAATTGGTCTATCACGCTCATAGCATATATTTATCTACTTTGGTAGAGCTTGGCGTGCCAGGCGGCATTCTGTTTTTGCTTCTTTTGGGTAGAGTAGTTGCTGCAGCCTGGCGCTGTAGGGCCACCCTTATGGGGCGAGGTATTCTCGCTGCGATTTTAGGGTGTTTAGTCCACGGGCTTTTCGATGTTACTATCTTTGGTATTCACGTAGGAATGGCGTTTTGGGCTTTGGGTGGAATCGCATTTTTTCTTGAAAGCATGTTCAGAAAAACTTCCAAAGAGGCATTCGGGTAGCTTAATATTCAAGGTGCAGGTGAGAGGAAATGAACGAGGGAAAAGTGCTTTCCCGGCTTGAGATAGCAAGAGGTTTGCGGCTCTTTTTATTTGAAGGTGCATTCAGCTCCCTTTGGGGCCAGCTGGCAGGTGGCGTGGTTTTCACAGGGCTTGCCCTTTATTTAGGCGCCAATACCACGCAAATCGGTTTTTTGGCAGCTCTGCCTGCCTTGGCTAACTTGATCCAAGTGGGAGCTAGTTTTTTAGGCCGCAGGATTGAAAATCAAGAGCGATATGTGCTCATCACAGGCTCTTTACACCAGTGCATTTGGGCTGGCGCTGTCCTGGTGCCACTTTGGGTTCCAAAAGAACTCTGGATTCCAGTGTTCGGAACTATGATCGGCATAGCTAGCATTTTCGCTTCTCTGTCTTCGCCAGCCTTCAATGCGTGGTTTGCTGAGATCGTACCGGGCAGCGTTCGCGCTAGCTACATAAGCCGACGCAGCGCAGTGATTGCCTTCTTGGGCATGCTGGGAGGAATTGGTGCTGGTAGATTTTTGGACCTGGTCCCTGGGTACCGTGGGTTTGCTATTCTCTTCGGCCTGGCTTTGTTTTTTGGGTTGATGGGCAAGGCAATGCTCCTTAAGGTTCCTCGTGCTTCTGTAACCTGGAAGACAGAGCAGAAGAAGGTTTCCTTTCGTGAACACCTCAGCCGGCCTTTGACTGATTCACGCTTTATCACATTTTGCGTATTCTATTTTTGTTGGGCTTTTGCAACAGGACTTGCAGCGCCCTTTCATAATGTTTTTTTGCTTAATAATATCGGCGCTCCTTATTTTCGTGTTGCAAGCTTTACAGCTATCTCCACCCTTAGCACGGTTCTCGCCTACAGAGCCTGGGGTTATCTGATGGGGCGCTTCGGCAATACGCCGATACTCCAGTTTACAATACTCTTAACTATCCCTCTAAAATTGTTATGGTTTTTCACTTCTAAGGGCAACTATGTGTTCACAGTTACTATGGTTTCATTGGTCGGAGGGCTTCTGAGCGCTGGTACTGCCCTTTCCATAAACAACATGCTTTATGGCCTCCTGCCAGAAGGGGAGGATAAGGCGAGCTACTGGGCCTTTTACTCATCTGTTACTGCCATTGGTTCCTCAATTGCACCGATCCTTGGCGGGTTTTTGGCGCGCTTGATCAGCGGTGTGAGCTTTGAGCTTTTCGGAGTGCCCATTGGCAACCTCCAGTTGATTTTCCTGCTTGACGGGATCCTGCGGTTTTTACCTGTTATCCTCTTTGCACGGATTGGCGAGAAAGCTGTTCCTCTTTCTTATTTTGTGAAGCAGCTCCGCAGCGGTAATCCCTTAGGGCTAGCCTATTACATGCGGCAGATCAGCCAGCCTGTTGAGGAAAAAACAAAAATTCAGGCTGTGCGTTCTTTAGGTAAATTGAAAAGCCCTCTGGCAACTGATGAAATTGTGAAAGCTTTAGATGATGCCAGCAGCGAGGTGCGGAAAGAAGCTGCAAGAGCCCTTGGAGAGATTAAAGATCCAGAAGCTGTGGAACCGCTTTTGGAGAAGGTAGCAAGTCCCGAATCTGGGATCCAGGCTGAAGCTGCTCTTGCTTTGGGCAAAATTTCAGACTGGCGCGGGATCAAAGCCCTCTTGGAAGCTCTGGAAAATCCAGATCGGCAGGTGAAGATCAGCGCAATTTACGCGTTAGGGGAGATGGGAGGAGAAGAGGTCAAAGCGAGGCTCCTTTCCCTTTTAGAGGAAACTACAGACCACGCTTTGAAGCCAGCTTTAATTGAAGCTTTGAGCAAGCTGGAAGAGCCCCGTATGGTGCCTTTGGCGTACCAGAGCCTACAGCATTTTCCCAGTCAGGTTGTGCAGCTGCAGATTCTCAGCGCAGTTGCGCGAGTGGTAGGGGAGGCTGATAACTTTTATAAAATGATCGGCCTAGATGAATTAGCCCAAACCGAGTATGCTGAAAAGCTCTTGCGGTCGCTGAGAAAACGCTTGGAAAAAAGCTCTCAAACAAAAACGCTTTACAAGCAGCTACTTGAGAATTTTGAGAATGAGGATTATCAGGGCACAATAAATGTAGTGCGCCAGCTTCTAGATTATGCACCAGAAGCTTCAGCAAAAGAGGCTTTGCTTGGTTTTTTAGATGTTAAGATGGAAGTTTCTCATTTAACATCGATGCTTTTTGTCCTTTTACTATTAAATCAGCTGTTTTAGAGGCATAAGATTTTTTCCACCCTCATATACATTAGGGAGGGGTGGAAGAACTATGCGCCGCAAGGGAGAAAACTTAGGCAAGGCTGTTTACCTGGGGATTGTGGCCGGCATGTTGGTGAGCTTGGTACTGATTCTTTTGGCTGCTGTCCTCATGGCCATGGGAATAGGCAGCGAAAATCCCGCGAAGCTTTTCTCAGGGATCCAATACTTTGCTGCAGCCTGGGCAGGGGCGGTGAGCGGGAGGAAAAGTAAAAGGCGAGGGTATCTGGTGGGTGGTATTACTGGCCTTTTATGGAGCTTGCTTCTTTATGGGCTTTCTTCCATTGTGGGAGCAGTCTCCCTTGGCGATTGGTGGGGTAAAATAGGTTTTTGTTTTCTCTTGGGAGCTGCAGGAGGTATTTGGGGTGTGAACAGGGATTAAACAAGGCCATCGATTCGATGGCCTTGTTTGTTTTAATAGGCTAAGCGATATATTTCAATCAGGTCTTCGAGGCTAGCTTGTCTTGGATTGGTGAGCAGTGTGGGATCTTCCAAAGCAAATTTTGCCATTTGCGGGAAATCAGATTCCTTGCCGCCAATTTCCCTGATTGACGTAGGCAGCCCGACTTCTCCGATTAGATTTTTCACAGCAGCTATCGCCTTCAAGCTGGCTTCCCGATCAGTAAGTCCCTCGACACGTTCGCCCATGGCTGCAGCAATTTCCCGAAGTCTATCGCGGCAGACTAAAGCATTGAACGTCATTACAGCAGGAAGCATGATGCCGTTAGCCACGCCGTGAGGAATTTTATAGGTGGTGCCCAGCTGGTGTGCAGTTGCATGGCAAGCCCCGAGGCCTACGTTGGAAAAGGCCATACCTGCCATCAAAGAGGCAATGGCCATTCTGTGCCTTGCGTCCATGTCTTCGCCATTGCCTACAGCAAGTGGGAGGTTTTCCGCCACCATTTTAATGGAGCGGTGGGCCAGGGCAGAGGAGATTGTAATTGAGTTCTTTGAGAGAAATGCCTCAATAGCGTGGACAAGCACATCGATCCCGGTTGCGGCTGTAACCTTGGGTGGAATGCCTCGGGTTAGGCGAGGATCGACCACGGCGATATCTGGCACTAAGGCGCTGCTTGAGATGATCATTTTTTTGTTCAGTTTAGGATCTGTGATCACAGCATTTGCAGTGACTTCGCTGCCTGTACCAGAGGTGGTGGCTATCGCAACTAACGGCAGACGATGATTGTGAATTATGTCTATTCCTTCGTAATCGTGAATAGTACCAGGGTTTGTGAGCATAAAAGCTATGGCTTTGGCCACGTCCAAGGGACTGCCGCCGCCAAGCCCAACTATGATATCAATACCTTTTTCTTTTGCGAATTGGATTCCTCTCTCTACTATCTCAGTGTCGGGATCCGGTTTTACCTGATCGAAAATCTCCACCTTGATGCCCGCTTTTATTAATGAATTAACAGTTGTGTTGTGAAGACCAAGTTTTATAATTCCAGGATCGGTCACGATTAGGGCGTGTTTTGTTCCGAGTTTTTGCACTTCTTGTCCTAATTTGATGGTTGCCCCTTCGCCGACCAAGACAACATTGGGCATGATAAACTTGTAGAATCGACCGACCATTACTTCATCCAATACTTTGTTTGTGATTAAAGATGTTATTTGATCAATTTTTTCGACCATACTAAATCTCTCCTTTGCGTTTACCATGGTTCAGATATTCAACATAAACTCGTATATTCCTTTTCGGGAAAAAGATGGTTGGCCGGAAAAGAGGATAATTAAATTGTTACAGAAAAATTTCACAAACAATATATAAATAAAAGCTCTGCAAACCATTTAATATGTGGTTTTCAGAGCTTTTATCTATCGTTTATTTTTAAGTAAAAAATGGCAGGGGAGACAGGACTTGAACCCGCAACCCTCGGTTTTGGAGACCGCCTTTCGAGCAGTTAAGCTGCTCGCCTCCAACCCCTTGATTTAAGCGGCTTCCGGCAGCTGGAAGAATTTGCCTTCACGCTTTGGCCGTTACCTTTTCTTGTACCACAGTGCCTATCTGAATCGTTACCAATGATATCCAGCTTTAGGATGGCATTCCGTACAAAGACCGCCGTAAAGCCTATAC
>FZPS01000068.1_pt26 | contig 16354 bp, 14 predicted proteins | sample 1817821 | NCBI WGS metagenome assembly FZPS01 (sample SAMEA104158645, study PRJEB21678) | metagenome | place: Germany | collected 2015-04-21
TAGCATTTATCAGCAATATCGGGCATATAAATACAATATGAATAAGCTAATTAAGAATATTAATAAAGCGTCGATATTTACCAATGTCATCTCTAACATTATCATAATTGTTATGATATTTGCGCTGTATGTCGCCTGTGTGCCCACCAATTTTACAGCTGTTTTTAAGCCAATTTATAGAGTGGATACGCAAGATAATAGCGTAGCTATAATGATAAATGTCTATGAGGGGGCAGAGCAGGTAGAAGAGATGATGGCAATTATGGAGAGATATAGCGCCACTTGCACATTTTTTGTAGGCGGTATTTGGGCATCAAAAAACCCCCAAACGCTAAAGAAAATGGCAGAAAGGGCAGAAATTGGCAATCATGGCTATTTGCATCGTGACCACGCTAAGCTTAATGAAAAGCAAAACCGCGATGAGATTTTGCTGTGTGAAAAGCAGGTGGAAGAACTTACTGGCATTAAGACAAATCTCTTTGCGCCGCCCAGCGGCAGTATAGGCGACACAATGTTAAAGGTGTGTGAAAACCTAGACTATAAGGTAATTATGTGGTCAAAAGATACTATTGATTGGCGGGATAAAGATTATCAGCTTATTCTAAAGCGCGCCACAAGCGATGTAAAAAGCGGAGATATGATACTTATGCACCCTACCGAACAAACGGTAAAGGCATTGCCGCTAATACTAGATTGTTATAAAAACAAAAAACTAAAAACAGTTACGGTAAGTGAATTATTGTATGGTGATAAAGCCTATTAAAAAGCAGGCGTATCAAAGTTTTTTTGAGAAAAAACCTTTAAAAACACCGCAAGCACTTTTGCGGTGTTTTTGCATTTTGGCAAAAATCTTGCCAAAATGCTGCGCCTGCCATCGTAAAAGCGGTAACAATTTTTTAAAAACTTGGTTAAATTGTGTCTTATTAATCAATAATTACATTAAGAGGTAATAAAAATATGAAAGAAAACATTTTAGTCAAGGAAAAATCTCCCTATCTATTACAGCACGCTACCAATCCAATAAATTGGTATCCTTGGTCGGAAAAAGCTTTTAGTATGGCAAAAGAGCAAGACAAACCAGTATTTTTAAGCATTGGGTACTCTACTTGTCATTGGTGTCATGTTATGGAAAAAGAGTCATTTCAAGATAAAGAGATAGCTGATATGTTAAATAAGCATTTTATTTCCATAAAAGTTGACAGAGAAGAAAGGCCAGACATTGACAGCGTTTATATGGAAGTTTGCCAAGCTTTAACAGGCAGCGGCGGCTGGCCTATGACAATAATTATGACGGCGGAGCAAAAGCCCTTTTTTGCAGGGACATATTTGCCAAAACGAAATGCGTTAGGGCGAATTGGACTGTATGAACTGCTTGAATATGTTTCGTCAATGTGGTCTAGAGATAAACAAAAGTTATCAGAGTCAGGGCAAAGAATTATTGAGTTTTTAGCAAAGGAAGAAGAGAGTAAAGAGAGAGATAGAGAAAGAAGCGTTCCTGATATTTTAGACAACGCTTTTACTAGATTTGATATGGCGTTTGATGAAGAAAACGGTGGCTTTGGCGGTGCGCCAAAATTCCCAACTTCACATAACTTGCTTTTTTTAATGGATTATGCAGTGGCTAAAGAAAATGATAAAGCGTGGAAAATGGCGCAAAAAACTCTTATACAAATGTATAGGGGCGGAATCTATGATCATATTGGAGGCGGTTTTAGCCGCTATTCCACTGACGAAATTTGGCTAGAGCCACATTTTGAAAAAATGCTTTACGATAACGCTTTACTAATAAACGCCTACGCAACATATATAGAAAATAGCAAGAATTTTGAACTAAATGAGTTATTTAGCGATGTCATAACTAAGACAATAGGCTATTTGGTAACAGAATTAAGACACCCAGAGGGTGCATTTTATTGCGCACAAGACGCCGATGTTGACGGCAAGGAGGGAGAGTATTATTTTCTTACTAAAAAGGAAATATATAACGCGCTTGACACCGAAAGCGCAGATAGTTTTTGCGCAAGCTATGATATAAAAGATGAAAAGTCTATTGCAAACTTATTAAATAATCCATCTTATTTGACAGCGTCAAAAGAACTAGATAATTATAGGGATAAGCTAATAGAGTTTAGAAAATCGAGGGCAAAATTATTTACCGATGATAAAATTTTAACAGCGTGGAATGCCCTTATGATATCGGCGCTTGTAAAAGCTGGTAAGGTTTTGGGCAGAGAAACTTATATTAAGTACGCAATAAAAGCTTATGAATTTATAGAAAAGAATTTAACAGGCGAAAATGGACTGCTATATATAAGGTGGCGTGACGGTGAGAAAAAACAAATGGGCATACTAGACGATTATGCTTTTTACGCAAAAGCGCTTATTGACCTTTATAGTTGTACCTTTAATTTAGACTACCTTGAAAGAGCTGCAGAAATAGCCCACAAAATGTATAGTGACTTTGGCAATGGCAATGGACTATATTTGTACTCTCAAAATAGCGAACAGCTTATTATAAGGCCGAAACAATATCATGACGGCGCAATGCCGTCAGGCAATAGCGTAGCTTGTGATGTCTTTAATAGTTTATATAAACTAACAGGCCATGAAAAATGGCAACGCTGTATAAAAACGCAGTTTGAAGCTATTATTCCAAATGCTGAGCGCTATGCGCTAGGGTACGGATATTCTCTTATGTCAATGGTAAATATTGCCTATCCTAAGCCAGAGCTTATTGTGGTAACTAATAAAGATTTCGATATAAAGTTTTTACAAAGTCTTAAAAATGTAGATATTTTAGTCAAAACTTCGCAAAACAAAAAACAGTTAGAAAATAGCGCGCCCTTTACAAAAAATTATCCAATCGCTGAAAACATAGCTTATTATTGTTGTTATAAAGGAACTTGCAAAGCGCCTGTTTATAGCGCTGAAGAAGTAAAAGAATTATTAAATTCATTTAAAAAGCCGTAAAAAGTATTATTATAAGAGCGGCAGAGAAAACTATTTTACAACTAAAAGGCGCGGTCACAAAAAGTTTTTTGTGACCGCGCCGCCGCCCTAAAGCCGCTATATATGCGGCTTTAGGGCGTGCGCCTTGTAAGACGCAATCCCTTAAAACCTGCCATGACGCTAAAAAAGTAAGGTATAATATTTGCATTATGATAAACTAATGTTGTATACTTTATATAAACAGAAATATTTTAAAGGGATAACAATGATTGATAAATTAAAAAACGACCAACTTTGTTTATCGGTAGAAGTTTTTCCACCTAAAAAAGAGGGGCATTTAGAAGGGGTCATTCGCGCGCTTAAAGGCATTGGCGAAGTGAACCCCGATTTTGTATCAGTAACCTATGGCGCAAGCGGAGCAGGAGGTGACAAGACCGCCGATGTTGCCTCTGTTGCAATTGATGCCTTTGGTATGAAAGTGCTAGCTCATGTCACCGCAGTTAATTTAACTAAGCAAAAGCTAGAGTCTATGGTGGAAACCTATCGTCGCAAAAATGTCAAAAACTTGCTTATTTTGCGTGGCGATTTAGTGCCAGAGAGCAAGTTTTTTGATTTTCGATACGCAAGTGAACTTGCCTTGTACATAAAAAAGAATTATCCTGAATTTACTTTGTTTGGAGCGTGTTATCCAGAAGGTCACCCCGAAGCTGAAAGCCTGGAAAAAGACATTGAATTTATGCGCCATAAAGAAGATTGCGGAATAGAAGCTTTCATTACGCAACTTTTTTTTGATAACAGTTGCTTTTATGATTTTATAGATAAAGTGCGCCAAAAAAATATAACTAGCCCTATTTCCGCTGGTATTATGCCTATTACCAGTCAATCGCAGACAAGCAGAATTGTTTCAATGTGTGGAACGCATATGCCACCTACCTTTGCAAAGATGGTGGCAAACAATGTAGATAACCTTTATGACGCTGGCATAGATTATGCCGTAACGCAAATAGATGACCTAATTAATAACGGACAAAAAAACATTCACCTTTACTCTATGAACAAAGCCGATATAGCAAAAAGAGTATTTGAAAAATTTGAACATAAAAGGAAGTTATGAAAGTAATAGAACTTGGATACGAAGAAGCGGAAGTTTATTTTATAGGTAAAGAGCTTAACAACGATATGGAGCTTTTTACTGAAGATGTGCAAGAAAAGATTGAAAAAAGTGTAGACCTTCTAAACGGCTATACGGTATTTGGTCATTGCTCAGCGCACTTTACGCCTGAATTTACAGAAAAGGGAGTGTTGCTAAAAGGTAGTGACTTTTATTTGCAAGGCAATGACATAAAAGCCCACCTTTTAGGCTGTGACAAGGTATATTTGTTTTGCGCCACCTTAGGCTATGGCGTGGACAGAATAATACGATCTTTTGAAGTGTGCGACTTAAGCCTTGGCTATTATCTTGATGTGCTAGCTGGCTACCTTATTGAAAAGTACTGTGACTATGTTGAGAGCGTTATTGGCAAAGCAGAGTCGGAGCAAGATTTAACTGAGCGTTTTAGCTGTGGATACGGCGATTTTCCCCTTGATGCTCAAAAAGATATACTAAGGCTTGTTAACGCAGAAAAAGAGCTGGGAGTAAAGCTTACAGAAAGCGGAATGATGACTCCGCAAAAAACTGTTACTGCCGTAATTGGTATAGGCAAAAAAGCTAAAGTGCAAAGATGCAAATTATGCGTAAAAAACGACGACTGCAAAGGGCAATGCAATGATTGACTTATCTAAGGAGCTTTTGCTAGATGGCGCAATGGGAAGTTTGCTTATGGAAAGAGCGAATGCGCCCATTGGACACAGGCTAGAAAGGTTAAATATTGAAAACCCAGATATAGTAAAAAGCGTGCATAATGACTATCTAAACGCAGGCTCTAACATTATTTTTACCAATACTTTTGGATTAAATTGTTATAATTTTGACAACATTCAACTAGAAAAACTATCGACTTCGGCTATAAGTATAGCAAAAAACTGTGTAGAGGGCAAAGATGCCTTTGTTGCGCTAGATATAGGTCCGCTTGGCAAAATAATAGGCGATGGAGGCATAGATTTTGATGAGGCGTATAACGCTTACAAACAGATTATTACCTTAGCAAATGACAAGACAGACATTATTGTTATAGAAACTATGACTTGCCTTACTGAAGCTAAGATAGCAACGCTTGCCGCGCTAGAAAATTCTAAGTTGCCAGTTATGGTGTCTATGAGTTTTGAAGAAAACGGCATTAGCGTTTTTGGCAATCCGATAGAATGCTTTGCCAAAGTAATTGGCAGTATGGGCATAGACGCAATAGGCATAAACTGTACGCTAGGCCCAAAAGAAATGCTTAAGCTTATAAAACGCTTAAAAGAGAATACAGACAAACCAGTTTTTATTAAGCCAAATGCAGGAATGCCTACAGTTGAAAATGGTAAAACGGTATACCATACAACTAAAAATGAGTTTGCCACCTTTACAGCGCAAGCTAAAAAAATGGGCGTAAAAATAGTGGGTGGGTGCTGTGGCACGACGCCAAAATTTATAGCGGAAACCAAAAAAGAATGGACTAAAGTTGTAGCTGGCAATACAAAATACCGCAAAAGGAGCATTGTTTGCTCTGCTTATAAATATGTTGAGATAGACGCTCCTAAAATAGTGGGCGAAAGAATAAACCCAACAGGAAAAAAAGCCTTTCAAAAGGCGCTTATTGAAGAAGACTGGGGGTATATTTTGGCTCAAGCTATTGAGCAAGAAGTTGCAAAAGCCGATATTTTAGATGTCAATGTGGGGCTAAATGGCATAGATGAAGAGTATACGCTTGCAAAACTTGTTAAAAAACTGCAAGGTATAACTACACTGCCGCTACAAATAGATACCACAGACATAAAAGCGCTTGAAAAAGCTTTGAGAGTGTATACAGGCAAAGCCATTATTAATTCTGTAAATGGCACAAAAGAGAGTTTAGATACTGTTTTGCCCCTTGCCAAAAAGTACGGTGCGGCAGTAATTGGGCTTACCATTGATGAAAAAGGTGTCTCTAATGACATTAATGAAAGAGTAAACATAGCAAAAAAAATTATTGAAAAATGCCAAGAGATAGGCATAGATAAAGAAGATATCTATATAGATACACTTACTATGGCGGAAGCTTCTGGCAAAGGCAATGCGCTTTGCACTTTAGGCGCGCTTAAGGATATCAAAAAGCTAGGAGTTAAAACAGCGCTTGGCATTAGCAATATATCTTTTGGAATGCCGTCTAGAATGGACATAAACGCAATGTTTATGGAGCTTGCCATAGATGCAGGACTTGACTTGTGCATAATAAACCCAAATCTTATTGGCATAAAAGGAAGCAAGTTTGCTAAGGACTTTTTGCTAGCTAAAGATGGGGCAACAGAAAAGTATATAGAATATGCTACTAGTCAAGTGATAAAACAGCCAAAAGCACAGCTTAGTTATAAAAAAACCTTGTTTGATGCAGTGTATAGCGGACAAAAAGAGCTTGCAAAATCACTTTGCAGTGAACTGTTAAAAGAAAATGAGCCGCTAAGTATTGTATCTAAATACCTAATACCCGCACTTGATAAAGTTGGGGAAGATTACCAAAGTAAAAAACTATTTTTACCACAGCTAATTGCTAGCGCCCAAGCGGCAAAAGAAGCATTTTCAAAGCTAGAGAAAGTTATGGTAAATGAGCAAGTCCAGCAAAAAAAGGTGTTTGTTATAGCTACCATTAAAGGCGATGTGCATGATATTGGAAAAAATATTGTAAAAGCAGTAGTGGCAAACTATGGCTATAAAGTAATAGACCTTGGCAAAGATGTTGACTACGATGAGATATTAAAGGCGGTAAAAAAATATTACCCATGCGTACTTGGCTTGTCGGCTCTAATGACAACTACCGCTGTAAATATACAAAAAGCCATTAAAATAGTTAAGGAAAAACACGATATACCTATACTTGTAGGTGGCGCAGTTATTACAAAAGAGTACGCAACAAAAATAGGCGGTATTTATTGCAAAGACGCAAATGACGCTGTAAAAACTCTTAAAGCTTTACCATAATTGTTAAACATTAAAAAACTAGCGGTATCTTATATAGCTGATGCCGTCAAATCTTAATAAAAAATCTATAAATAATTAATATATATATCTTAACCTAATATGCTTAGTATCGTAGCGACCATTGCGCATACAGCAGCCGCTGCAACGATAGACATAATTAGTATCTTTTTTGTAGTTGAAGTCATAAATATGTCCTTTTATTTATACCATATACACATTAACATAGAATTATGAACTTGTAAAGCTTTTTTGATATTTTTCCCATTTTAACGCATTTTTGCTCAAAAATACCATTTTTTTTTGGTATTTTCTAATATTGGCTATTTACTTGGCTTTTAGCTAGAATTTCGTTATAATTATTATATACATTGTATAAAAGGACTAGTACTAACCCTAATGAATCAAAAGATTATTGATGTGCATGCCCATATTTACCCTGAAAAGATAGCTAGAAAAGCCGTTAAAGCAATAGGGTATTTTTATAGGCTGGATATGGCGGCAAAAGATGGCACACTTAATGAAATAAAGACGCTTGCAAAGAAAAGTAATGTGGTAAAAATTGTAGTGCATTCCGTTGCTACAAACAAAAACCAAGTTCGTTCTATCAACGATTTTGTATCCAAAGCTACAAATAACGACAATTTATTTATTCCTTTTGCCACTTTGCACCCTGACATGGAAAAGCAGGAATTAAGGGAGGAAATTGCAAGGTTTGATAGCCTAAACATAAAAGGCGTAAAGCTGCACCCTGACTTTCAAGAGTTTGAAATAGACGGCAAAAAGAGTTATAAAATTTTAGAGATGATAGACAGTAAGTACGCTATCCAAATGCACACAGGTGACAAAAGAAAAAGTTTTAGCCACCCTAGCCAAATGGTAAAGGCGGCAAAGGATTTTCCACACTTAAGATTTATAGCAGCTCACCTTGGCGGTTGGTCTGAGTGGGAGCATTATAAACTTTATAAAGGTCTTAATAATGTATGGTTTGATTGCTGTTCATCGCTGGCGTTTATGCCCGCTGATAAGGCAAAGACTATCATAGAATTTTTAGGTTATGACAAAGTTATGTTTGGCACAGATTTTCCTATGTGGGACTATGATGGGGAATTGGCGCTACTAGAAAAGCTAAACCTGTCTAGTAATGTTTTACAGAAAATTTTATTTGAAAACGCCAATAATTTTTTCAACTTGAACCTATAATAAAATACGCAAAAAATTTAGCTTTAGAAAAAAGCTTTAACTTTTTGCGCATTTACTTTTTTATGAATAAAAATTCATAACTAACTTTTGCTATTTGCGTTTCATCACTAGTGCGGCAATACTTAAGATTATAGCAATTATACTCATTACTAACGCAGCTATATCCATAATATATTTTGATGCCATTTTCTTTAACTAATAGTTAAAAATACAGCACCTTGACCTCCTTTTTTCCGTATTTGGTACTTAACCTTATTGCTATTATGTGTAAAATGGCAAAAGACTATTAAAATAATTTTGCACCAAGAAAAATATCAGTCAATATTGACTGATATTTTTAGGTTTATATTTGCCTTGCCACTTCTGCGCCTTCGTGAATGGCATCTATTGCTTTACGCGGTTTTTTGGCGTCTCCGATTACATAGTAATGAATATTATTTTTAGCGCAATATTCTTTTATGTCGGAATAATCGTTACTTTTTGAGCCAGTAGCTATAACCACATAGTCGCATTTTAGCTCTTGTTGTTTGCCTTCCTTTTCTACAATTAGTCCAGAGTCTATTATCTCTACGCATTTTGTTTTGCTAACAGTGGCTATTTTGTAGCTAGCTAAGCTTTCCATTACATTTATTTTGCGGAAAGCGCCTAGCTCTACGCCTACTTCGTCTAAGGCTTCAATAACAATAACAGCGTTATTTTTTTGCGCCAAATATTCAGCAACTTCTAGTCCAATCAGTCCGCCGCCTACCACTATGACATTGCTAATTTGGGGCGGTGTTCTGTCTGCAAACACATCATAAGAATTGTAGACATTGTCTTTATCTGCTCCTTTAATATCTAAAAGGTGGGGCGATGAGCCAACGGCTATTATAACAGCATTTGGCTTTTCTTTTTCAAGTAAGTTTTGGTCAACTGTGGTATTTAGCCTAATATCCACTCCCGCCCTTAATGTTTGTTGCGCTCTTGAAATGGCAGAGTCAGACATTTCTTGTTTTCTTGGCGCAAGACCAGCTAGCAAAAACTGTCCGCCAAGCTTGTCTGATTTTTCACAAAGAATAGCGTTATGTCCGCGCTGTTTAAGAGTGATAGCAGCTTCCATTCCGCCCACTCCGCCGCCTGCAATTATTACTTTTTTGAGCGTGTTAGTTCTTACCAGGCGCATTTCAGCTTCTCTGCCCACTGTGGGATTTCTTAAACAAGAAATGTGAGGAAATTCATTGCTTTGCATATATCTATCCACACAGCCTTGATTGCAAGCTATGCACCTTACAATATCGTCCTCTCTGCCTTGCCTGGCTTTTATGCAAAATTCCGCGTCGGCAATTTGTGCTCTGCCCATAACTACCATATCGGCTTTGCCGCTAGAGATAATATAATCAGCTTGCTTTGGGTCATTAATTCTGCCCACCGCAATAACTGTCATACCCGTTTCTTTCTTTATTCTGGCGGCATTATCCACATTAAAGCTTCTAGGTATGTCAATGGGCGGAACTTCATACTTTACAGCTGCGCTTGACGCATTGCCCCTAGATACATCTAACACATCAACGCCTTCAGCTTTTGCCATAAGGCAAAACTTAATTATGTCTTCTATGCTAAGCCCGTTTTCTACATAGTCGTCGTGTGCTACAATACGCATAAGAAGTGGCATACTATCGGGTATATTTTTTCTAATTTCCCTAATGCACTCTATAAGATATCTTGCTCTATTTTGCAGTGAACCACCATATTGGTCTGTTCTTTTATTAAAAGCGCCGCTTAAAAACATATGGGGGGAATATCCGTGCGCCGCATGAAATTCTAGACAGTCAAAACCTGCCTTAACGCACCTTGCCGCTGCTTGCCCATACGCTTTTACAACTTCTTGAATTGTTTCTGTCGTGCAACCTTTTACGGTAAAACCGCCTAAATCTAAATCGCTTGGCACAATTATTTGCGCAGCAGGGTCAGACGCTACCACAAAGCCCCCTTGCCACAACTGAACGCAAGACTTTCCTCCTGCGTTATGAATGGCGTCATTTAGTTTTTTTAGTCCATCTAAAAATTTGTCGTCGCTAACGGAGAGAAAATTGCGCGGCGCGCTTGGCGTATGCACGGACGCAGCTTCAGTTATGTTAAGCCCGTTGCCGCCTTTTACTCTTGCCACATGATAATCAATAAGCTTATCTGTAACATAGCCGCCGTCGGCTATAAGATTTGTTGCCATAGCAGGATATACCACTCTGTTTCTTAGCTGCAAATCCCTAATTTTAATGGGACTAAATAAATTGTTAAACTTCATTAGATTAATTCTCCTTAAAATTATTTAATAATCTAAATTTAAGTTTTGCCAATTTTGCCTTTTATAGACAGTATTATGATTTTACTTTGGGATAAATAAGTTTGCCGTCTTTTTGAATGGCAGTTGCGCCATATTTATTAAGGTGGTGGAACGCGCAGCTTTTGTCATCTTTGATATGGTAGACCTCTATGCCTAATATAGTTAGGGTATTGGAAATAATAGAGCGGTGGCACTTCCATGGCAAAACTTCGGCGCACATTAGACAACAAGTATTTGCGCTTATTAAAGTAATTGCTCATCTATTTGCTTTGCATATTCGTCTGTTAGAGTATATGATGCATAGTTTCTAAAGGACTTATTTTGCCAGCCCTCTACCTTTTGATAATGGTAACTATTATAGCTTTTGCGCCTGCCGCCAAGCTTGGCAAAGTGAATGTACTTGATATTGTTTTGTGGTAAAGTAATAGACAAAACTTCTTTATTAAAATGTGGAACATACCTACTGCCTGGCATACTTCTTACATCAATAAGCATATTGACATTATGCGCTTTAAGGTAACTTATAAAGGTGGCAAAGTCAGTTGTAGAATGACCAATAGTATATACTTTTTTCATTTATAAATAATCATATGCCACAAACCGCCAAAGCTGATTTCTGTCTATATCGTCGGCATAATCAATACCAATGCGCGGTGTTTTTTTGTATAGCGGGATAAGGCCTGTGTCTTCTATCCAAATTCTTTCCGATAAAAGCAAGTTTTCTCTGTTAAAGTCCTTGCCAATCTCTAGCGCTCTTGTAAGACGGCCAGGACCTTTTATGCCCTTGACGCCTCTTATTAAAACGCCCATAGGGTCGCCTTCTTTTCCTGCTATTATGTTTAGCATATAATAAAGACCATAAATTAAATGCACATAGAGAGTACCGCCTCTTTCCCACAAAACGCTTGTCTTAGGCGTTTTGCCCCTATGTGCTTGGCAACCTGTGTCTAGCACGCCCATATAGCATTCTGTTTCGGCAATTAAGTACCTTGTTATTTGCCCATCAATATTACGCACTAAGGTTTTGCCAAGCAAGCTAATTGCTAAGTTGTCGGCGCTCATTTCAAAAAATTCTTTACTTAGTATTCTATTTCCTTGCATAACTTTAGTATAGACAAAAGCAAGGTAAATGTACACTAGAAATTTAATATAAGTTTGCGCGCTTTGCACAATACTAAGGTTGATGAAAATAATGTCAAAGAAAAAAGAGACCATACTTTATATAATTATTGGTTTGGTGGCGGGATTTGTAAACGGAATCTGGGGCGGCGGCGGTGGAATTTTTGTTGTGCCTTTGCTTGTCTATCTTATGAAGTATGAAGAAAGAAAGGCTCACGCTACGGCCATTGTTATTATTTTGCCCCTTTGCATAGTGTCGGCAATTACTTATATTTTGCAAGGCATATATAATTTTCCACTCACCATAAAGGTAGGTTTAGGAGTGGTAGGCGGTGGAATAGTGGGCGCATTTTTGTTAAAGAAATTATCAAATACTGTACTTAGCTATATTTTTTATACCGTTATGGTGGCGGCGGGTTTACGAATACTCCTTATGTAAAAAGGTAACAAGATGAAAACATTTTTATTTATTTTAGCTGGTATAATTTCAGGCATACTTGGCGGTATGGGCATGGGGGGCGGCACATTGTTGATTCCTATGTTGACCATCTTTTTTACAGTGCCGCAAAACATAGCGCAGTCAATTAACTTGGTTGCTTTTATCCCTATGTCTATTGTAGTCACCATAATAAACATTAAAGGCAAAATGATAGAAAAAAAGGGACTGCTAAAAATGATAATCCCAGCTATTTTTACAGCAGTTCTTGCTTCCCTTGCAGTAGGCAGAACTAAAAATGCCGTTTTGCAAAAAAGCTATGGAGTGTTTTTGATTGTGACAGGAGTATTTTTTATTGCGCTAACCACTATAAAACTAGTTAAAAAAAGAAAAGCAGAAAAAGAGAATGAAAAATAATTTTAGGTCTTGAAAACTATATTTTCATTGTGATATACTAAGTCCATGAGATTTAATAAGATGTGCCCATTCTGTGTAATTAAGAAGTATTTTTCAAGACCTAGCAAGGTTACGGAAATTTACGAACAAAAGGTATACGACAACGGCGTTTGTCACACTCCGCCAATGGGCTGGTCGAGTTGGAATACCTTTAAGAACAACATAAATGAAGATGTCATTTATGAAACAGCGGTGGCTATGAAAGAAAGCGGTCTTTTAGATGCGGGGTATCAATATGTCAATATTGACGACTGCTGGCATTCTTCTATGCGTGATCAAAACGGCGAAATGCAACCTGATTTGACCACCTTTGCAAGCGGAATTCCCAATCTGGTAAAAAAGATAAACGACTTAGGGCTTAAGGTAGGCATTTATTCCTCTAACGGCACTTACACTTGTGAAGACTTGCCTGCAAGCCTTGGCAATGAAAAATTGGACGCGCAAACTTTTGCAAGGTGGGGTATAGAGTACTTTAAGTATGACTTTTGCCACAATATACCAATTAGCCGTTATGCGCCACTTATTTATGGCATAACCATAGCGCCATTTGGTAGTAAAGAAGGCACTGTATATAGCTGTCACGAAGCTAGGCTAGAAGGACTTGCAAGATTTAGAATGCACAGTAAAGTTCCTGGTAAGTACTATGTTTCGGGACTGGACGCTAATCTAGGACTTATGGAGTACACCAAAATCTCTGTGCCTAAAGACGGTGAGTATGTTCTTACTGTAAACATCTACAAAAAAGGCAGGTACGACAAGTTTTTGATGGTTAGAGTTAACGATAGCGATAACTACACCATAAATGTACCGCCCCAAAAGTTTTTTAACTATACCGCTAGGTTTCAAGTGGTGGTAAAACTAAAAGAAGGCAACAACAATATAAAATTATTTAATCCCATACACACGCGCGCAGATAGCGCAATGATGCAGTATATAAATATGGGCAAGATACTAAAAGAGGCTAGCTACAAAATAGCTAAAGAAAACAATGCGCCTCAAAAGCCAATTGTTTATTCTATTTGCGAATGGGGCTACAATAAGCCTTGGCGCTGGGGCAAGTTTGCAGGCAACTTATGGCGCACAACGCCCGATATAAGACCTATTTGGATATGGATAAAGATAATTTATTCTTGGAATGTAAGACTATATAAATATTCACAAAAAGGCTGTCACAATGACCCCGATATGCTAGAAGTTGGCAACGGGAAATTGACAAAATGGCAAAATATCTCCCACTTTAGTTTGTGGTGTATGATGAATGCGCCATTAATTTTAGGCAATGATATTAGGGTAATGAGTGATGAAATAAAAGAGATTGTTACCAACAAAAACCTTATTGCCATAAACCAAGATCCACTTTGCAAAGCTTGTAAAAGAGTGGTAAAAGGGCGCGTTGATGTGCTGGCTAAACCGTTATCAGACGGAAGCGTTGCGCTTTGTTTATTCAATAAATCCAGCAAAGAGAAAAACTATGACTACAACATAAAGTCGCTTATAGTTGATGATTATGTGGCGTTAAAAGGCGCAAACCGTTATAAAATGGTAGATCAGTGGACAGAAGAAGAAAGCTACATAGAGGGCGCAATTTTATCTAAAATTGCCCCAAATGGCGTAAGAGTTTACAAAATAACACCAATGTCAGACTAATAAAAAAGCCCGCCTAAAAGCGGGCTTTAATTTTAAGCTATTTTCTTTTTCTTTTTGACTCTTTTGCCATAGTAAAGAAGCCTCGCGGCATTTATAATAACCAAAAGCACAGATGCTTCATGCACTAGCATGCCAACTGAAAGAAAAACTTTTCCCCAAATTACGCCTATAAGCAAAGCAGCAGTAACAGCAAGCGCAAAAACTATGTTTTGCTTTATGTTTCTAGAAGTGGCGCGACTTAGCCTAATGGCGTAAGACAATTTGCCAATTTCAGCCGACATCAGTATAACATCGGCAGTTTCCATAGCTATATCAGAGCCTACTCCGCCTACGGCTATGCCAAGGTCGGCAGTAGCAAGGGCAGGCGCATCATTTACACCGTCGCCCACCATAGCAGCTTTGCCATACTTTTTTTGTAAGGCAGATAATTTTTCTACCTTTTCTTGCGGTAATAGTTGGCTGTGGTATTCGTCAAGTCCTGTTTCACTAGCTATTGCTTTTGCAACTTTTGCGTTGTCGCCAGTTAGCATAATAGATTTTCTTATGCCTATTTTTCTTAGATTTGCTATAAGCGTTTTTGCATCTTTTCTTATAGTGTCAGCAATAGATATTATGCCCAAAACTTTACCGTTTGCGCCCACCCAAATAGCCGTTTGTCCTTGCTCTTGCTGGGCAGTAAACAATGGTTCTGTGTCACTTATATCTATACCATTTTCTTTCATTAGCGTGGTGTTTCCTACAAAGTAACTAACGCTGTTTAAGTCAAATGTAAGTCCATGCCCTGTAATAGTTTGGGTATTTTCAGGCTTTTGTGATATATCTAAATTCATTTCATTGGCTTTATTTATTATAGCCTTAGCTAAAGGATGTTCAGAATAAGCTTCACCTACGGCGGTTATTTTTAGAAGTTCATTCTCATCAATGCCAAAGGCCTGAATTTTTGTAACTTTCGGCTGTCCTTCCGTTAGCGTGCCTGTTTTGTCAAAAGCAATAACTCTAACTGCTCCCAGCCTTTCCATAATATCTCCGCCCTTAAAAAGCACTCCGTTTTTTGCGCCGTTGCCAATGCCTGCCACAATGGAAATAGGCGCGGAAATAACCAAAGCGCCAGGACAAGATATAACAAGTAAAGTTAATGCAAGGCGAATATCTCTTACGATTATATAAATTATTATGGTAATTAAAATAATGCTTGGTGTGTAAAACCTAGAAGACTTCTCCAAAAACTTTTGTGTCTTTGCCTTTTTGTCCTGCGCTTCTTCCACCATTTGCAAAATACGGGAAAAAGTAGTATCTTCGCCAATTTTTTCAGCTTCAATTATTAGATATCCCGACTCAATGATAGTGCCTGAAAAAACCTTTTGGCCTATGCCTTTGCCAACAGGTATGGATTCGCCAGTTATTGCCGACTGATTGATATAGGCAGCGCCTTCAATAATAACACCGTCTACCGATATTTTTTCTCCAGGCTTTACAATAACATGGTCGCCAACTGCTGCATCTTCTGGCGCAATCTCTATCTCTACACCGTCGCGCTTTACCCTTGTTTTGTCAGGGGCAAGGTTTATAAGAGAGCGTATAGACGACCTTGTTTTTTCAATGGTTCTAGACTCCAAATAATCGCCCAGCATAAATAAAAAAGTCACCGCCGCCGCTTCCCAGTATTCACCAATGATAATTGCGCCAATTACTGCTATTGTAACTAGCGCATCTATGCCTACTATTTTGTACCTTATGGCAATTATGGCATTTTTAAATATAGGAATACCAGCAATGGCTGATGTCAACATCATAAAAACAATGGTCGCCACAAGGTAACCTATTGTTTTTAACAATATAAAAGAAATCAGTACAAATATGCCTGAAACAAATACCGTTTGACCTTTTGTAAGCCAAAATTTTGCAAAAAATGCTCTTAATTTATTTTTCACTTAATACCTTGTATCCAAATTTTTCTATCTTGTCTATAATGTCTTGAGATGAAATAACTTCTTCATCAAAAGTTACTTTTGCCCTTGATGAGTTAAACAAAACTTCGGAATAAGTGATACCCTTTGTCTTCTTAAGCATATTACTTATTTTTGCCACACAAGTTGGGCAAGCAAGAGATTCTAACTGATAAGTCTTATTT
>FZPS01000068.1_pt129 | contig 16331 bp, 15 predicted proteins | sample 1817821 | NCBI WGS metagenome assembly FZPS01 (sample SAMEA104158645, study PRJEB21678) | metagenome | place: Germany | collected 2015-04-21
GTATATGATGTTAACAGCAGGTCAAATAGTTCTTATTTGTGCATTGGGAGCGGTGGCGGCGCTAATTATTTTTATGGTGGTGCGCACATTGCTTACTAAGAAGAAAGTAATAGAAACTGCACAATTTAGACCGCTGAATTTAGATGTTGACAGCATTGCAAATAATTTAAGCAAAGCTATACAAATTCCTACCATAACAGTTATTAGCCCTGAACAAAGTTATGAGCCTTTTCTAGAGTATCATAAGTTCTTGGAAGAAACCTATCCTTTGATATTCAAAAATGGTGAAAAGACTGTTATAAATGGGTATAGTCTTATTATTAAACTAACAGGAAGCGATGAAAGCCTATTGCCTGTTGCGTTCTTGGCGCATCAAGATGTTGTGCCTGCACCAAAAAAAGGTTGGGAGCATGAGCCTTTTGGCGGAGAAATAAAGGACGGCTTTGTGCATGGGCGGGGCAGTCAAGATATGAAAGGGCAAATGATTGCCAACCTTGAAGCTATGGAATATCTCTTGTCGCAAGGCAAAGAGTTAAAGCGCACGGTTTATTTTTGCTTTGGTCATGATGAAGAGTACACAGGAAAAGACGGCGCAAAACAAATTGTGGAATATCTGTATGAAAACAATATTCGCTTTGAGTGTGTTTATGATGAAGGCGGCACAGTGCTAGATGGTAAAATGCTAGGCATAGATGGCAAGATTGCGCTAATTGGCACTTGTGAAAAAGGTTATGTTGACTATACTTTGACATCGACAATATCGGGTGGACACGCAGCAAGCCCCAAGCGTATAAGCGCAGTAGACACTTTGGCAGAAGCTGTATATATGTTGAGAAGTATACCCATGAAAGCTTACTGGTCGCAGCCTGTTAAGGATATGTTTAAGGACTTAGCGCCCCATATGAAACCGCTATTTAAATTTATTTTTGTAAACAGGGATATACTAAGTCCGCTATTAAAATTATTATTGGTCAAAATTCATCCCGTAGGAGCAAGCATAATGCGCACTACTTTTGCGTTTACGCAAATAAAAGGCAGTGACGCACCCAATGTAATACCGCCGTCAGCAACAGCGGTAGTTAATTGCAGAATTAATATAGGGCAAACACAAAAAGATGTAGAAAAACATATTAAAAAGGTGGTGGGTAAAAACATAAAGTTAGACCGCTTGACTGAAGGGTATGACCCTTCGCCAGTAAGCGACATAACAAGCGAGCCGTACGCTAAGCTAAAGAAAAGCATAGTGGAAGTGTTCCCTGACTTTATTCCTGTTCCCTATCCTTTTATTGCTGCAACAGACGCTAAGCATTATTATAAGATATGCGACAATGTGTTCCGCTTTACTCCCTTTGAGTTAACACCCGAAGACCAAAAGAGAATACACGCGCTCAATGAAAGATGCGACATTGACGCCTTGGCAACAGCGACGCAATTTTATGTAAGGCTGATAGAAAACACTTGTATGTAAGAAGGTGGAATGAAAAAAAATAAGGTAAGTTTTAATATCAAAAAAATTGGATTGTTTGTAGTAGTGCTTGCCGCTCTATTTACTTTTGCATCCTGTTCGCTTATTGCTGATATTGCAAGCACTCTTATCCATGGCGCAACTGATACATTATATAACTTTATTGCCAGCTACTTTGACAGGCCAGACCCAGATAATGCCATTTATGGCTCTGATAATGAATTGGCTGTTGGCTTTGATGATGGCGTAATGGTGGCTTTTTGGGACGATTATGGCGACTATAGTTATAGCGTTAGAGTAAATAAAGCAGGGCAAACTAGCTCATACGATGTAGATGGCGAATCTTGTAAACTCAATTTGGAAGAAGCGGGCTATGATTATTCAGATGATTTGAGTTTGAGTTTGTACGGCACGAATGAAAATAATCAAACCATACTGCTTGCTAATTATAGCTATAATGGCATAAGCAAAAAACACTACCTAACTTATACTGAAAATATGCCAGGCGGCTGGCAAGATTTAGATAGATACATAGCTACCCGTTATGAACTGTTTGAGATGTTTAATTACATCATTATATTTCAGCCCGATATGGTGGTAAAAAAAGAAAACGGCAATACTTATTATTGTTCGGAAACCACTCTTTTTCTTGGATATGACTATCTATCTATTTATCCTCAAGGTACAACGATAGAAGATGCTTACTCTACTGAAATAAAATCAGCTATAAGCGCCTTTGACGATAGCGCAGGCTACAATTATAGCCATAACCTAGAAAGCAATTTTGTAGAATGCACAATTTATTTGCGCTTTAGCTATCAGGCTTTCCCAACTCTTGTTACCGACACCAACAAAAAATACACCCAAAAGTCTAATGTAGGGCTAGATTGGGAAACACCGCACTATAATTTGTCAAACATATCACGCAATAGAGAGTTTGCCATAGATAAAGTGCAAAGAACTGTCGCGGTAGAGACTAGCGACCAGCTTTATTTTGCTCTTAAAAGACAGTATAAACCGCTGTGTAAAGCGGGCAGCAACGCAGAGTATATTTATAATTATATGCGTGATATTTTATCAAGAATAAATGCTGACATAACGCCGGATTGGGCGAAGATACATTATATCTATGATTATATAGTGGACACTGTATTATACGATTATGAATTTGTGGAAAATGTTATCACAGAAGAAAAGTATGAAACAGATTTCTTTTTGTATAAGTGCTTATATATGGAAGGCGTTTTTGGATTTACCAATGAAAAAACCTTTGATAATAATTATAGAGTAGCCATTTGTGATGGCATAGCAAAAGCTGTGCTTAGCATGTGTGCCATTGAAGGTATACCTGTAGTTAAGGTGTCGGGCAAAAGCAACGGCGTAGCTCATGCGTGGAATAAAGTTCAAATACAAGGCTCTTGGTATCTTGTTGATGCAACTTGGGGCAATATGCGTAAAGCAGGTTCTAAAGTAGAAACTTTTTCTCACGATTATCTCTTGGTGGCAGATGACTATAATCATATTGAAGATAAATGGATAAAATATCCGCCTGCTCCTAATTCTGCTCCTTATCCTTTTGACAAATAATTACTACCCTAAAAGCTCCTTAATCTTGACAAGATGCGCTATTAAAGTATATACTTTATAGGTAATAAAGGAGAAAAAGCATGAAAAAAAAGCTAATATTTTTGGTGGTAATACTTATATGCTGTGTAATTTTTACTTCATGCAAGCAAGGGGGGAAAACTGAGCTTGAATCAGTTACCATTTCCTTTGTTACAAATTTTGACCAAATTGTTATAGAGCCTGTTGTTTTAAATGGTGTTAATCCCGCTTATATGCCTGATGACCCAACTATGGCAGGCTATAATTTTTTAGGCTGGTTCTATGACAAAGAATGCACCCGTCGTTTTCATACAGATGACGGCTTAGACCAAGATATTACTTTGTACGCAAAATGGCAAAGGAGCAACTCTTTTGACCCTCCGCAAGAACCTGTTGTGGTAGAGAGCGGCGGTTTTGCCTATGAGTTTATAAATGGCAGCTATGCGATAACGGGCTACCATGGTACAAAAAAAGATATAGTTATACCTAACTCATATAATGGGCTGCCCGTAACGCGTATCAAATCTTATGCCTTTAGAAATAATGCTCTTATTGAAAGCGTTGCTTTTACTAGCGTACTAGAAAAAATAGAGCAAGGCGCATTTGAAAACTGTAAAAATCTTAGTAGATTTGCTGTGCCCCAAAGCGATTATTATAGCGTTGATGCTAATGGGGTACTTTACAACCGCGACAAAACTTCGCTAATTCATGTTGGAATGGCAACAAAAATATCTGAATTTGTCATTCCAAAGTCTATAAGCATTATTCAAGACGGAGCTTTTTTTGGCTGTGCGTTTAGCGTAAAATTTGAAAATGGCAGTGCATATAAAGCTATAAATGAAAATGACTTTAACGGTTTTAAGGGAATGCTTACTTTGGGAAGCAACATAATAAACATAGAACAATACGGTCTAAATAAATTTTTAGGCACACTTGTTTTTGATGATAACAATAGTATGACCACTATAGGACTGGGGGCATTTGACGGCTATCAAGGCAAAAAAGTAGTTTTGCCCGCTACCATTAGTAAAATAGAGCAAAACGCTTTTTATAATTGTAAGGGTATAATTGATATATCCATGGCAAATATTACTACAATAAGCAAGTCAGCTTTTAGTGGATACCAAGGAGCAGAGCTTATAATACCAAGCCATATTGAAAGTTTGGAAGAAAGCGCATTTCATAGTAGCACTGCCAAGATTATATTTGAACAGGGCTGTCAAATCACAACTATTCCGCAAAGCGCGTTTGCTAGATTTGATGGTCAAGTATACTTGCCAAGCAGTGTAACTCATTTGCAAAAGTATTCGTTTTGGGAACTAAGCGGAAATGCAAAAGTGGAATTTGAAAATACAAAAGAAGCTATACAAATTGATGAAGGCGCAATTGACTTGCAAGACCAAAAAGTAAGTTTTGGTGTAGTAAAACCATAAATATTTTGTGGAAATTCTCACAAAAAGCATATTTTTTTGATTGACAATAAAAAATGTTATTGCTATACTTATATAGCTTGCAAAAAAGCAGGTTTTTAAGTTCATTATGGGAGTTAAAAACTAAATGGACACAACTTTAACAGAAATTTCTCGACAAAATCTTGTCGTTGGCTATCGACAGGTTGTAAGAGGTTTATCTGGTAATCAGCTAAGGTGTGTGATGATTGCCAGTGATACAGACATAGGTATAAAAGATAAAATCATTGCTTTATGTCAAGACAAAAATATCCCATACCGCATTGGTATGACCAAGCAAGAAACGGGAAAGTTACTAGGTCTTGATGTGGCATGCGCAATCTATGGTACCAAAGTCACAAAATAGCTAATACAAGAGTATCCTAAAATTTGGGTTGAAAAAGGGATAACTCATCCTAATAATAAAGGAGGAACCTAAATGCCAACAATTAACCAACTGATAAGGCAGGGCAGAAAGCGTCAATTGAAGAAAACGCAATCACCTTTACTGGAGTCATCTCCACAAAAAAGAGGTGTTTGCTTATCTGTTACGACAACTACCCCTAAAAAGCCTAATTCCGCAGTAAGAAAGATAGCAAGAGTGCGTCTTGTAAATGGTCACGAAGGTACTGTTTATATCCCTGGCGTGGGTCACAGTTTGCAAGAGCATAGCGTTGTGCTAATCAGGGGCGGCAGAGTTAAGGACTTACCCGGTGTAAGGTATCACATTGTTCGCGGAACATTGGATACGGCAGGCGTTGCTAAGCGTATGCAAGCAAGGTCTAAATACGGTGCAAAGAAACCGAAATAATTCATCTTTATATGAATTACCCAAATTAAAAATTATAGGAGGACTATAGTATGCCTAGAAGAAGCGGAGTACCAAAGCGTGATGTTTTGCCAGACCCTATATATAATTCCAAGGTAGTAACTAAGCTCATAAATCAAATAATGCTAAACGGCGAAAGGGGAATTGCACAAAACATAGTGTATTCAGCTTTTGAAATTGCCGAAAAGAAGATAGGCGTTAAAGCAGACGAAATATTTATGAAAGCTTTAGAAAATGTTATGCCTGTGTTGGAAGTTAAGGCAAGGAGAGTAGGCGGTAGCAACTATCAAGTGCCACTTGAAATCCGTCCTGAAAGACGACAAACATTAGGAATTAGATGGTTGGTGCTTTTTGCAAGAAAGAGAAGCGAAAGAACCATGAAAGAGAGATTGGCAGGCGAATTGCTAGACGCTTATAACAATGCCGGTGGCGCATATAGGAAAAAAGAAGATACTCATCGTATGGCAGAAGCCAACAAAGCATATTCGCACTATCGTTTTTAGTATATAATCAAACCAATTGATTATAATAATAAAAAACTTACGGCATATCCATTGAGTTTCAATAGAGTATGCCGTTTTTATGTAAAAAAGCACAAACTAATGAAGTACAAGTTAAGGAGAACATAATGGCAAGGGAGTTTGCATTAGAAAAAACAAGAAATATAGGTATTATGGCGCACATTGATGCGGGTAAGACCACTACCACAGAAAGGATATTGTTTTATGCCAACAAAGTTCATCGCGTAGGCGAAGTTCATGAAGGCATGGCAACAATGGACTGGATGGAGCAGGAGCAAGAAAGGGGCATAACAATAACAAGCGCTGCCACCTTTATCACATGGAACGGATATGGTATTAATGTAATAGATACTCCAGGCCACGTGGATTTTACTGTTGAAGTAGAAAGAAGCTTGCGCGTGCTAGATGGTGCAGTGGCTGTTTTCTGTGCAAAAGGGGGCGTAGAACCGCAAAGTGAAACGGTTTGGCGTCAGGCCAACAAGTATAAAGTGCCCAGAATTGCCTTTATTAACAAGATGGATATAATGGGCGCGGACTTTTATAATGTAGTGGATATGTTAAAAAACCGCTTGCACACAAAACCTGTGCCTATTGTTTTGCCATTGGGTAAAGAAGATGACTTTGCTGGCATTATTGATGTTATTTCTCAAAAAGAGATAATATATAATGATAAGACCGGTAAAGACTTTACTACAATGGATATTCCCGAAGATATGAAAGAGTTAGTGGCAAAATATCGTCAAGATTTGCTAGAAGTGTGCGCAGATTATGATGATGAAATTATGATGAAGGTATTAGAAGGGGAAGAAGTAGAGCAAGATAAAATAATAGCGGCGCTTAGAAAAGCAACCTTGGCTATGGATATTACTCCTGTGCTTTGCGGAAGTTCTTACCGCAATAAAGGCGTGCAAAAGCTTTTGGACGCTGTGGTGGACTTTTTGCCGTCGCCTATTGACGTAGAAGATGTAAAAGGTATGGATTTAAAAGGCAATGAAATTACCCGTCCTTCAAGCGACAATGCGCCATTAGCTGGACTTGCTTTTAAGATAGCAGTAGACCCCTTTGTGGGAAAACTTACTTTCTTCCGCATTTATAGCGGCGTAATAAAGTCGGGAATGACTGTTTATAACAGCAATAAGAAAAAGAAAGAAAAAATTGGGCGCATAATAAGAATGCACGCCAATAATCGTACTGAAATAAGTGAAGCATATGCAGGCGACATTGTGGCAATTATTGGACTAAAAGAAACCACAACGGGAGAGACATTGTGCGATGCAGATAAAATAATTGTGCTTGACGCAATGGTGTTTCCAGAGCCTGTTGTGCGCTTAGCCATTGAGCCAAAGACCAAAATAGGACAAGAAAAAATGGCAGCGGCTTTGGTTAAGCTAGCTGAAGAAGACCCCACATTCCGTACTTATACAGACGCTGAAACGGGACAAACCATTATTGCGGGTATGGGTGAGTTGCACTTGGATATCATTGTAGATAGACTACTTCGCGAATTTAAAGTGGAAGCTAATATTGGCAAGCCGCAAGTTGCGTATAGAGAAGCAATAAAGCGTTCTGCAAGAGGTGAAGGAAAATATGTGCGTCAATCGGGCGGCAAAGGACAATATGGGCACTGTATTATTGAGATTGAGCCAAACGAATCTGGAAAGGGAATTGAGTTTATAGATGAGACAGTGGGTGGCAGCATACCTAAAGAGTTTATTAAGCCAGTAGAAGAAGGAATAAGGGAAGCTGCTAGAGGCGGTATACTTCTTGGCTATGAAATGGTGGACTTTATAGTGAGAATAAAAGACGGCAGTTATCACGAAGTGGACAGTTCAGAAATGAGCTTTAAGATTGCTGGAAGTATGGCATTTAAAGATGCTGCTAGCAAGGCAGAGCCTATTATATTAGAGCCGCTAATGTCTGTGGAAATTACCGTTCCTGAAAACTATATTGGCGATGTCTTTAGTACTGTAAATGGCAGAAGAGGTAACATTAAGGAAATGACTGATAGACCTGGACTAAAAGTAATTGATGCCGACATTCCGCTAAGTGAAATGTTTGGATACGCTACCGTTTTGCGTAGCGCAACGCAAGGCAGGGGCAACTATGTTATGCAGTTAAATTGCTATACAGAAGTTCCACAAAGCGAAAGAAAACGACTTTTAGAGGGTAAAAACGGTTAAAAATGTCACGAAATTGAAAAAAATAATAAAAGTTAAAAAAATGCGTGACAAGTTGTAATATTTATTATATAATAAATGAAAATAAAATTAAAATAAAAAATATTCAAAATTTTTGGGAGGATATTGTAAAAATGGCAAAAGCTAAATTTGAAAGAAATAAGACCCACGTAAATGTAGGCACCATTGGTCACGTTGACCACGGTAAAACTACACTAACAGCTGCTATAACTATGTATTCTGCAGCAAAGGGAAATGCTGAGGCAATGAAATATGACCAAATTGACAAAGCGCCAGAAGAAAAAGCAAGAGGAATAACGATTAGCACTTCACACGTTGAGTATCAAACAGAAAATCGTCACTATGCACACGTTGACTGTCCTGGTCACGCTGACTATGTTAAGAACATGATTACGGGCGCAGCTCAAATGGACGGCGCTATACTAGTTGTTGCTTCTACTGACGGTCCAATGCCACAAACTCGTGAGCACATCGTTCTTGCTCGTCAAGTTGGCGTTCCTTATATCGTAGTATTTATGAACAAAACTGACCAAGTAGATGACCCAGAATTACTAGAACTAGTAGAAATGGAAATTAGAGACCTATTGTCAGAATATAACTTCCCAGGCGATGATACACCTATCATTAAAGGTTCTGCTCTAAAGGCTATGGAAGCTTGCGCAGCTAATAACCCTGACCATGCTGACTGTGATTGCATTAGAGAATTGCTAGCTGCAGTTGATAGCTATATTCCAGACCCCGAAAGAGAAGTTGACAAACCATTCTTAATGCCTGTTGAAGACGTATTCACAATTACTGGCCGTGGCACAGTTGCTACAGGTAGAGTAGAGCGTGGACAAGTTAAGGTTCAAGACAAGGTTGAAATCGTTGGACTTATGGACAAGCCAAGAGAAACTGTTGTTACTGGCGTTGAAATGTTCCGTAAACTTCTTGATTTTGCTCAAGCAGGCGACAACATTGGCGCACTTCTAAGAGGTGTTGAGAGAAAAGATATAGAGCGTGGACAAGTTATTGCAAAACCCGGTTCAATCCGTCCTTACACCAAATTTAATGGTGGAGTTTATGTGCTAAAGAAAGAAGAAGGTGGAAGACATACCCCATTCTTTAACGGATATCGTCCTCAATTCTACTTTAGAACAACCGACGTTACCGGCAGCATCAAGCTACCTGAAAATGTAGAAATGGTTATGCCTGGTGATAATATTGCTATGGAAATTGAACTTATTACACCTATCGCTATCGAGCCTGGTCTTCGTTTTGCTATCCGTGAAGGCGGCAGAACAGTAGGCAGCGGTGTTGTTTCTGAAGTTCTTGGCTAAATAGAAAACAAAAACTAAACAAAAAGCATTGGTCACACTTGACCAATGCTTTTTTTCTTTGTATTTTTTGTTATTAAAGACCTTTTTTACTGTGAATACAACCGCAATAATTTTGACGATAAAGGTTATAAATTTTGCTAAGCTCTATGCTTCTTTGATAACCGCCTAGTTTTTTGAAGTCGTTAGGAAGCCAAGCTATATCATATATTTGGCTTAAATTATTGCCTATGGTATTTATTATTTTAGCGTTTTTTAGTGGCGATATAGTAAGCGTTGTTGCAAAGTATTCACTGTTTTGCTCCTTTGCAATTTGCGCAGTCTTTGCTAGCCTTAAGTCAAAGCACTCATAGCACCTAGCGCCGCCTTCTTTCTCTTTTTCCAAACCTTTTATTCTCTCATTATAGCTTTCAGCGTCATAATCAAGACAAATGAATTTTACTTTATTTTTAAGGGGCATTTCTGCAATAAGACGTTGTTGTTCTTTTGCTCTTTTATTGTATTCTTCTTTAGTATCTATATTAGGATTGTAGAACAATACCGTTATGTCAAAATAATTTGAAAGATACTCTATAACATAACTAGAGCATGGCGCGCAGCAGCTATGCAAAGTTAGTTTTTTGGGGGCACTTAGTGCATTTATAATATTATCTAACTGTTTTTGATAATTTTCTGTCATAACAACTCCATAATATAATAGCTTTTATCTTGTCCGCACACCGCCAAAGAGTAATCCTTAAATAATCTAAGCAATTGCGCATTATTGTTAAAAGATTTAAGTTTAGCACCTAAACTTTGGCCGTCTAGTTTGGCGCAAGCTTCAGCTTTTGCATAATAATCATAAAAAGTTTGAATATCTGTAAGCTCTATTTGTAAGTATTTCTTACTTATAGCTGAAATATCAATTTTCTTATTATGATACTGCAAGTCAATGCCAACATTTTTATCGCTGACAGCGCACACAACGTAATTATTGCTATGAGATAAATTAAAAAACAGCCGATTTGACGACATATAAGGTTTTTTGCCTTGTGGTCTTTCTATGGTAAAATCAAAAATGTCCAAATTGTAAAAAAGGCAATATTCTTTGACCGCGCTATAAATAAATGTATCGCTTGCTATTTTTTTATGGGTAAAAACAATTAGCATCGTCCGTATGTCTTATTCATATTCATAATAAACTCTCTGTCAATAGAATTTATTGCTGAATAGTTGGTGCGATATCTCCAGCAGCCTTCTGCTTGACCTGGTACATTCATTCTGGTATCACTGCCATATCCGCACAAATCTTGCATGGGGATAATGGCCAGTTTTGCAGTGCTTGATAAAATTGCTCTAATAAGCGCTTTTGTGGCGCGGCAACTGCCTGCGCCGCTTGCCCAGCCTTGCCCGTTGTCACAGCTGACATAATTAAGCACGCTATCTCTTACATCGGCAGTTAATGACAATAGCCAGCCTAGCGATGTATCGTTGTCGTGAGTACCTGTGTATGCAACGCAATTAGGATAATAATTATGGGGCAAGTGCTTGTTGTTGACATCGCCGTCAAAACCAAACTGTATTACACGCATACCCATAAAACCGCTCTCTTTCAAAAATTGCTCTACTTCCTTATCGATTAGACCTAAATCTTCGGCTACAATATTGGCATTGTGAGCAACTTTTTTTAAGGCGTCAAACAGTTTTAATCCAGGGCCATCTTCCCATTCGCCGTTTATTGCGTTTGGCGCGCCTGCATCTACTGCCCAGTATTTATATAATCCACGAAAATGGTCTATTCGCACAATATCATACAGCTGTAGCATATGGACAAGCCTATTGGTCCACCATTTATAATTGTCCTTTTTCATTACTTTATAATCGTATAAAGGATTGTCCCAAAGCTGTCCTTCTTTGGCAAAATAATCGGGCGGAACGCCTGCTACTTTTTTAGGTTTTAGCGTTTTTTTATCCAGCTGGAATAGGTCAGTATTTGACCACACATCAACGCTGTCAAAAGAAACATAAATTGGCAAATCGCCAAAAATTTGCACATTATAGTCTTTAGCGCACTGTTTTATGCGCTCCCATTGATTGTAAAACAAATACTGCTCAAAAAAGTAATAATTGACTTGAGAAAAATTATGGGCTATGTACTCATCTACTAATTTGCTGCAGTAATATTTGTATTTATTGTCCCAATCTATCCAGCATTTTTGTTCAAATTTTTGCCTTAGGCACATAAACACCGCATAATCGTTTAGCCAGTGTTTGTTTTTTTCTCTAAAGTCATCAATCTTTTGTTGAATTTCCGATGTAATGCGATTATAAGCAAGTTGCAACAAATGCCACTTTGATTGCTTGACAAAATCATAATCAGTAAGGTAAATATCCCCTTTATATACGCTGTCGTGGATTTCGTCGTGAGTAAGCAGCTCTCCGTCTATGCGGTCAGGGTCTATGTAAAGATAGTTGCCTGCATAAGAAGAGATTCCGCTATAAGGAGAATTTCCTGCTCCTATGGTGGTAATAGGCAGCGTTTGCCATACCCTAAAACCAAGAGCTGCAATCTCTCCAATAAAGTTTTCAGCTTCTAAAGAAAATCCCCCAATGCCAAAACGCCCTGGGAGAGAGCTAACATTTAACAGTACTCCGCTTTGTCTTTTCATTTTACACCTTAAAATTTTGGCGCTAAAATTTCTCCCAAAATTAAGTATTTTTGTAGTTCATTCATATCTATATCAGCAAGCATTCCACTATAATCCTCTGCTTTTTCCACCATTACCACACGGTCATAGTAATGCTCTTTGCAACCTTCGATAATATCTCCATCAGTAGCTTCTGTATAGGCTTTTTCAACCTTGTGGGGCATGGATTTTGACGGGTGCTGGTGATGGCTATACTTGCTGTCACTTACTGGCGGAAGCTTTGCCCCCGCCAAACTCGGCTTCATAGTAGATTTTATCGGGATAAATTCCTTATAAATATCGTTCATAATGTTTCCCTATTATATTTTTTGCTTCTTTTCGTTGCCGTCTTTGCCGCTTATGGCGTTACGCATATCGGTATCAGCTTTCACATTTTGCATTCTATAATAGTCAAGAACACCAAGATTACCGCTTCTAAGAGCTTCTGCCATAGCCTTAGGAATTTCTGCTTCTGCCTTAATTACCGCAGCTCTCATATCTTGCGTCTTTGCTTTCATTTCTTGTTCGCTAGCAATAGCCATAGCTCTTCTTTCTTCAGCTTTTGCCTGAGCTATGCGCTTGTCAGCTTCAGCTTGGTCCATTTGCAATTGAGCACCGATGTTCCTGCCTACATCTATATCAGCAATATCAATACTTAATATCTCATATGCCGTACCTGTGTCTAAGCCTTTTAGCAGTACTGTTCTACTAATTTGGTCAGGATTTTCTAGCACATTTTTATGGTTTGAGGCACTGCCTACTGTAGTTACAATACCCTCGCCAACACGCGCAATAATAGTTTCTTCACCCGCTCCACCAATCAGCCTTGAAATGTTGGCTCTAACTGTTATCTTGGTTTTGCAACGAAGTTCAATACCGTCTTTAGCAATTGCGGCAACGATTGGAGTTTCGATTACCTTGGGATTAACGCTTACCTTTACTGCGTTAAGAACATCACGGCCAGCAAGGTCGATTGCCATAGCTGTTCTTGTGGATAGTTCTATGTTAGCGCTGTGCGCTGAGATTAGCGCATTTACTACCTTTATCACATCGCCTTTTGCCATATAGTGTGTTTCTAGTTCGTTGATATTTATATCAAGGCCTGCTTTTCTGCCTGTAATATAAGCTTCAACAATCATAGTGATTTTGATTTTTCTCAATCTCATACCAACTAATTTACCCATAGAAACAGGCGCGCCCGATACAAGCGCTCTAAACCAAATAGATACAGGTACTACAATAAAGAAAGTAATAACTGCAGCTATTATTATCATAATGCCTGCAACTAGGCCAGGGACATTGACTTGACTTATTAAATTATACATAATTTCCTCCAATTATTAGTCTGTGCTCTTTACAATTATTTTTACGCCTTCAACAGCGATAACTTCAACTTTTGTATCCTTTTCAATAAAAAGCTTGTCGGCAAAAACATCATATGTTTTACCTTCTAATAGCATTTTGCCGATAGGGCGCAAATCAGTTAGGGTAGAACCTTGCTTTCCAATAAGTCCCTTAAAATTTTCTGTGCCTTGGCTGTGCTCTGCATCAACCGCTGTTCCTAGCTGATACAAAGAAGTGCGTTTCCACCATTGTTTTTTGTTGCCCACTAAGAACAGAGTAAACGCTCCGCCTGCCAAAATAAATATAAACAAGATAAGCTGAAAAATTTGCAGTAGCACATTATCTTCGTCTTTGTGGAATATAGCGCGTAAGATTACCGCCAAAGCCAGCAAAATTAAACCTAAAATACCAAAAACACCAAAGCCTGGCTCAAAGATTTCCACAAACAAAGCCACTAATCCTACAATAAGACATACGACTACAAACCATTCCATATTGCTAAACAATAGACCAAATTGTACAAAAAACTCCATATATTCTCCCACCGACTAGTTTTAGGTTAAGATAGCGACCTAATTTAAGTCAAGATAATGTTTTGATGATATTCAAGAATCTAAATTCTTTGCTTTATAGTGTGACTAAGAATTTAGCACTTTATTATTCTTATTTAATATTATACTAAATTAACAGCGTAAAGGTCAATAAATATTTTACGAAGCATGCTAATTACTGCGATATAAAGGTAAGTTTGTAGAATAAAGTTTGGGTATTGAAAAGATATACATTTTGAAGTATAATTAAAACATATAGTCATAATTGGAGGTAATATATGAGCTACGAAGATATCTTATATAAGTTGTCTGACAACTTTGGAGACTGGTGGAAAAAAGGATTTGAAGTTCCTGAATTCACAAACAAACTATACCCATATAAAAATATGTTCAGCCCTATCAAAATAAACAATCTTACTGTAAAAAATAGACTTGTAATGGCGCCCATGGGCAATATTAGCATGTGCGAAGAGACAGGTCGACCAAACATTAAAATGTTAAAGTATTTTGAGGAAAGGGCAAAAGGCGGAGTAGGGCTTATTACTTCTGGACTTGTACCTGTTAGTTTTGGCATCGATACATCGCTAATTGAGCTAGGTAATCTTAGCTATTTCCCAAGAATTGACCGCAGCAGAACTGTTTTTGCGGCGTGGAGAGATTTGTCGGCTATGTGCCACGCGCACGGCAGTCATTTCTTTATTCAGCTTACCCCTGGATTAGGGCGTGTAGGCAATCCGCAATGTCTTGTCAATAGCTTCAAGTTCCCTAGAAGTTCATCAACCAACCCTAATTGGTATATGAAAGGCATACCTTGTTTAAGGCTTAGCGACAGAAGTCTAAAGAAAATTATTAGACGAATAGGTCAAGGCGCAGCAGATGCAAAAGCGTGCAATATAGACGGTGTTTATTTGCATGGTCATGAAGGGTATTTGCTAGAGCAAATGACAAATAGCGCATTTAACCGCAGGTCTATGGGACGCTATTCAAACCCAGAAACGTTTGGATTAGATATGATTAAAGAAATAAGAGAAAGATGCGGTAAAGATTATCCAATAATGTATCGTATAGACTTGTCCTTAATGTTGAACGCCACATATAGAGAAAAAATGGATAAAGTAAGTCCGCTTAAGAAATTTAAGAATGAAAGAAAGATTGAAGAAACCTTAGAGTATATGAGAAAGCTTGTAGAAGCTGGCGTAGATATATTTGATGTGGATTTAGGCTGCTATGATAACTGGTGGTTGCCCCATCCGCCGTCAAGTATGCCAAGCGGTTGCTTCTTAGAGATAAGCGAACTTGTCAAAAACTATTTTGCTGAAAACAATATAAAATCCAATAAAGGCTTAGATGTGCCAGTTGTGGCTGTTGGAAAGCTAGGATATCCAGACTTAGCTGAGCAAGCTTTATGCGATAACAAGTGCGATATGGTAATGCTAGGCAGACCGTTGCTTGCCGACCCTGAATGGTGTAATAAAGCTTACGCAGGTAAAGTTTCTGACATTCGCCCCTGTATTGGATGTCAAGAAGCGTGCATAAATGAGTTTGTAGAAGGCGGACATCCGCAGTGCGCAGTTAATCCAAGAACGGCTTTTGAAGAAGAGTTTTCTTTAGAAATACCTAAGTCCAAAGTTGTTAAGAAAGTAGCAGTAATAGGTGGCGGACCTGCTGGAATTACAGCAGCGGAAACACTTATTTTACGAGGACATAAGGTGGATTTGTATGAAAAAACCGACAAATTAGGCGGCAATATTGTACCTGGCAGCAAGCCTAAGATTAAGTACGAAATTTATAATTACCTAAAATATTTGGAAAGCGTTGTGGAAAAACTCAAACAAAATGAAAACTTTAATGTGCATTTTAATAAAGAGATGACAGCTAGCGAATTAAAAGATAAAGGCTATGATGTAATAATGATAGCTACTGGCGCTAAACAAAAACGCTTGCCCATAGAAGGCATTGACGGTAAAAATGTAGTTTCGGCAATAGATGTTTTAAATGATAGAGACATAGTAAAAGACTATAAAAAGTTTGTGGTAATAGGCGGCGGAGTGGTTGGCGCAGAAACGGCATACTTCTTAAGGTACGAACTAGATAAAGAAGTAGAGTTAGTAGAGATGGACAAGTATATTATGAATCATGTATGTACAGCAAACAGGGGACATATAATACATTATTTAGAAAAAGGCAATGTAAAGATTCATAACTGCACAAAGGTTACGGCAATTAAGGATGATAAAGTGCTATGCGTAAAGAATGTGCACAAGAGAGTGCCAAATCCCTATGACACATGGTCGCCAATTCTACCTGAAAATGTTTTAAATCCGCTTGACAAGCTAATGCCAATAAAATATGTGCCAAAGGAACTAGAACTTGATGCAGATATGGTAG
>FZPS01000213.1_pt144 | contig 16328 bp, 16 predicted proteins | sample 1817821 | NCBI WGS metagenome assembly FZPS01 (sample SAMEA104158645, study PRJEB21678) | metagenome | place: Germany | collected 2015-04-21
AATTCAGTTGATAAATTAATATTTTTGATGAAAAAGAAAATCCCATCAGTAGCATTTGCCAGCTGATGGGATTTGTCTACAGTCTGAATCAAAAGGGACAGTCCCTTTTGATTTTTTGATTCTTCAATATTACTATTTCAGCATTTTTTCTGCCATGGAAAATGTGGCTTCATCAAATAAGACCAAATACACTTCCATTTCATTTTCTTCAAGGAAGTGTTTAATGGTGGAAATGGCTACTTTCAGCGCCTGCTCTTTCGGATATCCATAGGCTCCGGCGGATATGAACGGGAAGGCGATGCTTTTCAGATTATGTTCCTTTGCCAGGGCAAGAGAGTTATTATAGCAATCGGTAAGCAGCTTTTCTTCATTATTTTTGCCTCCGTGCCAGACCGGTCCTACCGTATGGATCACGTGTTTTGCGGGAAGCCTATAGCCTTTTGTAATCTTTGCCTGTCCTGTTTCACACCCGCCGAGAGTTCGGCATTCTTCCAGAAGTTCCGGCCCCGCGGTCCTGTGAATGGCCCCGTCAACTCCGCCGCCGCCGAGGAGGGTCTTGTTCGCTGCATTGACAATGGCGTCTACCTGGACTTTTGTAATATCACCCCGTAGAACTTTAAGTGGCATGATAACACCTCCTTTTGTAAAAAGGTGTTGTAAAAAGTGTGAAACACCAAATACAACACCTAAAGCAAACACTACTGCTGGTACACATTATATCATACTTGTACTTGGTGTCTAAAGGTATCAAAAAATCAAAAGGGACAGTCCCTTTTGATTGATAAACTATTGACAATCTTTTAAATTGATATTACCATATCGATAGTGAGATATCGATATATCAAAAGGAGGTGGCTCTTTTGAATAAAAAGGTTACTCTTACCGTTCAGGCACTGCAGAGAATGCCTTACTATTTGCAGTACCTAAGAAAGGCGAAAGAGCAGGGAATAGAATCTGTTTCGTCAACATCCATTGCCAAAGATTTAAAATTAAACGACGTGCTGGTAAGAAAGGACCTGGCTGCCATCAGCACAACCCAAGGCAAGCCCAAGTCCGGATTTGCTGTGAATGAACTTATCGATAACATCGAGGATTATCTTGGTTACAACAATACAATGGATGCAGTTCTCGTAGGCGTAGGCTCCCTTGGGAGAGCCCTGCTGGGAAACGATGAGTTTGAGAAGTATGGTCTGAACATCGTAGCCGCTTTTGATACCGATGAGTCCATCGTTAATCAAATTATATCGGGCAAACAAGTTTTCCCTCTAAAACGGCTCAAGGGTCTTGTAAAAAGAATGCATATTAACATAGGCATCATCGCTGTGCCCGGCGAGTTTGCTCAGGATGTTGCCGACTTGTTAGTAGGCAGCGGAATCAAGGCCATATGGAACTTTTCCCTTGTAAAACTTAAAGTTCCTGACCACGTATTAGTACAGGATGAAAATCTGGCAGCTTCTCTTGCAAAGCTTTCACTGCATTTGAGAGATGAAATGGAGAAAAATTAAATAGCTATCCTGCAAAAGGAGGAAGCAGAATGATAATTACTGTTTGTATCGGTTCCTCTTGTCATATCAAAGGCTCCAAGCAAGTGGTGGAGCAGCTCCGGGCTTTAGTGGCGGAAAATTGCCTGGACCACTTGATTTCATTGACAGGAGCATTTTGTATGGGTGAATGCATGAACGGCGTCTGCGTAAAAATCGATGATGCCATGTTTTCGGTGCAGCCCGAAAACGTAGAAACCTTTTTCAATACAGAGGTGCGAAGCAGACTGGTAGACAGTGAACATCAAGCCAGAAAAAACAAATGACTAGAAAGAATTACGGAGTGATACGATGAGTGATTGTTTGAAGCTAAAAAAATCCAACTGCAAAAATTGCTATAAATGCATAAGATATTGCCCCGTTAAATCCATTCGCTTTTCCGACGATCAGGCACATATTATCGAAGAGGATTGCATTCTTTGCGGAGAATGCTTTTTGGCTTGTCCGCAAAACGCCAAAGAAATACGCAGGGATTTGGATGTGGCAAAAGAGCTTATTGCCGGCGGAAAGCCGGTTTTTGTAAGCATCGCGCCTTCCTTCGTTGCAAACTACGATGAAATATCGTTGGCGGCCATGGAACGAACATTGAAAGAACTTGGCTTCGCCGGCGTGGAAGAAACGGCCATAGGCGCCACCATGGTTGCAAAGCAATATGAAACTATAGTAGCGAAGAAAAAAGACGACGTGTTGATTTCCACATGCTGCCACACGGTCAACCTGCTTATCCAAAAATATTACCCGGAGGTCATACCGAAAATGGCTCCGGTCATGTCTCCTATGCAGGCCCATTGCCGGGATTTAAAACATCGCTACGGTGATATAAAAACCGTTTTCATCGGACCCTGCATATCAAAAAAAGCGGAAGCAGAGAACTGTCGTGAGGACGTGGATTGCGTCTTAACTTTTGAGGAGCTTTCCATGTGGATGGAAGAGGCAAATGTGGAATTTGAACAAGGGGATGAGAATAAAGATCCTTTTATAGCACGGATGTTTCCTACTGCCGGTGGGATTTTGAAAACCATGACAACAAAGCGTCCGGACTATACATATATTGCCGTTGACGGAATAGAAAGTTGCATCAGGGCCCTCAATGACATTAAACAAGGCAGGATACGCAGGTGCTTTATCGAGATGTCCGCCTGCCAGGGAAGCTGCATCAACGGCCCCGTGATGGACAAAAAATTCAGATCTCCAATAGGCGATTACATAGCCGTGTCGGACTTTTCCGGTTCGGACAATCTGACCATACCACCGGAAAGGATGAAAAACTTAAACAAAAAATTTGACTCTCTGGCTTCGCTGGAAGTGCATATTCCGGACTCAGCCATAGAAGATGTTTTAAAGAAAATGGGCAAGACCAAGCCGGAACATGAGTTGAACTGCGGTTCCTGCGGATACAACACTTGTCGAGAGAAAGCAAAAGCCATTCTCGAAGGGAAGGCCGATTTGACCATGTGCCTGCCGTTTTTAAAAGAAAAGGCGGAGAGTTTTTCCGATACGATCATCAACCATACTCCCAACGCCATCATAGTCGTGAACGAAAACTTTCAAGTACAGCTGGTTAATAAAGCTGCCTGCGAGATGCTTCGGATCAAATCACCGGATGAAATACTCGGGGATCACGTTGTGCGCGTGTTGGACCCGTCCCTTTTTATAAAAGCATATGAAAAGGGAAAAAACACCTATGCTAAAAAAACGTACCTGGCCGAATACAAAAAGTATGTGGAACAGACCGTTGTTTACGACAAGAATTACCACATAATCATATGCATCATGCGAGATGTGACAACGGAAACCATGCAGATGAGTCAACGCCAGGAATTAAGCCGCAACACCATAGAAATAACCGACAAAGTCATAGAAAAGCAGATGCGCACCGTTCAGGAAATTGCTTCGCTGCTTGGAGAGACAACAGCAGAGACCAAGGTGGCTCTCACAAAGCTCAAGGAGTCGCTCTATGATTGACAATTACTGTGTCGAGACCGGTTTTGCATCCTTGAACAAACATGGTGAAATTCTGTGCGGCGATCATATAGAAACGACAACGGGCGAAAATGACTCTACAATAGTTGTGCTTGCGGACGGCCTTGGAAGCGGCGTGAAAGCATGTATCCTTTCCACGCTAACGTCAAAAATCCTCTCCACCATGATGGCCAATTCCATGCCCATGGAGGAGTGCATATCTACCATCGTTTCCACCTTGCCCACCTGCAAAGTGCGCCAGCTGGCATACTCAACCTTCACGGCACTTCGTATTTCAAACCATCGCGAAGCCGAGATCATACAGTATGACAATCCCAATATCATCATGCTGCGCAACGGCAAAAACTACGATTATCCGATTATATCGGAAACCATCGACGGCAAGGAAATATTAAAAACGAAGATTACCCTATGTGAGAACGATGTTTTTATTGTCGTGAGCGACGGGGTGCTGCATGCGGGAGTGGGAGGCCCCTTCGATTTCGGCTGGGAGCACAAAGATGTAGTCGAATTTCTTGAGCGGTTTTACAGCGACAAGCTCAACGCCAAAACCATAGCCACCATGCTTTTGGAGCTGTGCGAAGAACTGTACGAAGGCAAGCCTGGAGATGACACCACGGTCTGCGCAATTAAAGTCCGGAAGAGAAAGCCTGTAAACCTTCTCATAGGGCCTCCGAAAAACCCTGAAGATGTGACCAAGATGATGTCGCTGTTCTTTTCAAAAGAAGGCAAGCACATCGTCTGCGGCGGCACAACCTCCACCTTGGCGGCAGAATATCTTAATCGACCCCTGGATTTCAGCGAGTCCTTCTATGTGGATCCGGATATTCCTCCCATTGCCAAGATTGAAGGTGTGGACCTGGTGACGGAGGGTGTGATAACCATAAGCAGGGTGTTGGAATATGCACAGGACTACCTGGATAAGAACAGCCGTTATGTGGAGTGGGGGCGCAAACAAGACGGGGCGTCCCGGGTGGCTCGAATGTTGATTCAGGAAGCGACGGATATAAATTTCTTCGTGGGACGAGCCATGAATCCCGCTCACCAAAATCCCAAGCTGCCTATCGGCTTCAACGTGAAGATGCAGCTCATCGATGAGCTTTCAAAATGTCTTGAGAAGATGAACAAAAAAGTAAAAGTAAGCTATTTTTAGAGGAGACCAACTATGAATTGTCAAGAGAAAAATGATACCTACGGATAGAAACTTCGATAAGCGAAAAATGGGCATCTTAAAGATAATGCGAACCAGCTTATGAGCTACATGACCGAGAGCTGCATAGTGGTTATTTCCTTGAGAGCGTTTTAGGTTGAAGTAATCATTAAATGTCTTGTTATTGAGAGAAACATTCCAGGCTGCATTAATCAAGGCGTAGCGAAGAAGTTTGGAACCTCGTTTCGACATCTTGGTGCTTTTGGCATTGAACTTACCGGACTGGTTTACGGTGGCATCCAGATCGGCATAAGCTAAAAGCTTTGATGGATTTGAAAACCTTGAAATGTTCCCGATTTCACCAAGAATCATGGCTCCATTGAGGAATCCGATACCAGGGATGGTCAGGATAACAGAATCCATTTCAAGCATGATTGATTCGATGGCTCTATCAAGATCAGCCAATTGCTGTTCCAGTAACTCAATCTGTGCGATGGATTGGGTTATTTGAATAGAAACAGCGGTATTGCCAGTACCGACAGATGATTTAGCCAGACCTTTTAAAGCGAAAGCTTCTTCTTTACCGAAACGGCCGTGGGAAGCTTTTTGGAGAAGATTAGCCAGATATGTAAGGTGTAAGGCGGCGATATCATCTGGAGAGGAATGTTCCTTCAAAAGCTGGTAGCAGGGGACGAAGCCCAGCTCCGTCATAGCAATTTTACAGGAAGCGCAAGAGAAATACCGCTATTTGCCTGAAGAGATTTTTCCGCATATCGCAAAGCGCCTCGGCGTAAGCGAAGCGAGTATATACAGCGTTGCAACCTTTTATGAGAACTTTTCTTTGGAACCAAAAGGCAAGTATGTAATCAAGGTCTGTGACGGAACTGCATGCCACGTCCGAAGAAGCATTCCTATCCTGGAACGCCTTCGTTCAGATCTGAAGCTTTCCGAGGGCAAAAAAACAACGGATGATTTGAAATTCACGGTGGAAACCGTTTCCTGCCTGGGAGCCTGCGGCCTTGCCCCTGTATTGACGGTAAACGATAAGGTTTATCCCGTCATGACGCCGGACAAGGCATCTGAACTACTAAAACAACTAGAGGAGGAAAGTTTGAATGCTTAGATCGAGAGAAGACCTTAATAATATCCGCCGTGTCTATGCAAAAACTCTGGAATCCCAAAAGACCAAAATTCTCGTCTGCGCAGGGACAGGGTGCGTGGCCAGCGGTACGCTTGAAATATTTGAATGCCTGAAACAGCTCATAAAGCAACGGGGAATCCCATGTTCCATAGAATTAGAAGAGGCGTCTCACAATCCTGCTGTGGGCATTAAGAGAAGCGGTTGTCACGGCTTCTGTGAAATGGGTCCTCTTGTCAAGATCGAGCCCCAGGGATGGCTGTATGTAAAAGTTGCCCTGTCGGATTGCGAAGAGATCGTCGAGGAGACCGTGGTGAAAGGCGAGCATATAGAGCGCCTTGCCTATAAGAGAAACGGAGAAATATGTAAAAAGCAGGATGACATTCCCTTTTATAAAAAGCAGACAAGGCATGTCTTGCGCCATTGCGGGCAGATCGATGCCACATCCATTAAGGAATATCTTGCCGTATGCGGATACAGCGCTTTTGAAAAGGCCCTCTTCGATATGACCCGGGACGAAATAATCGACGAAGTGACGGAATCCGAACTGCGGGGAAGGGGCGGAGGCGGTTTTCCGGCAGGACGCAAGTGGGCTCAGGTGAAGGCCCAGAAAGAGCCTCAAAAATACGTAGTATGCAACGGCGACGAAGGAGATCCGGGCGCATTTATGGATCGAAGCATCATGGAGGGGGATCCTCATAGCGTTCTGGAGGGCATGATGATTGCCGGGCTGGCTTGCGGAGCGGATCAGGGATATATCTATGTGCGGGCAGAATATCCCTTGGCTGTCAATCGCCTTAAGTCGGCCATTGCCCAGGCGGAAGAAATGGGGTTGCTGGGAGACGGAATTCTCGGTACGGATTTCAACTTCCATTTACATATAAACCAGGGAGCTGGCGCCTTTGTCTGCGGAGAAGGGTCCGCACTGACGGCTTCCATCGAAGGCAAGCGTGGATTTCCCAGGGTGAAACCGCCACGGACGGTGGAGCACGGGCTTTTCGATAAGCCGACGGTTTTGAACAATATGGAAACTTTCGCAAACATACCGCTAATCATAAAGAACGGCGTGAATTGGTATCGATCCACCGGCAGCGAAAAGAATCCGGGGACAAAGGCCTTTGCTCTGACGGGCAATATTGTGAACACAGGTTTGATTGAAGTCCCCATGGGGACAACTCTCCGAGAGGTTATCTTCGATATCGGAGGCGGCATGCGGGACGGGGGCAGCTTTAAAGGGGTGCAGATCGGCGGGCCTTCCGGCGGATGCCTTACCGAAAAGCATCTGGACTTGCCCTTAGGTTTTGATTCCCTTAAAAAAGCAGGCGCTATGATCGGTTCCGGCGGTCTGGTGGTCATGGACGATAAAAATTGCATGGTAGAAGTGGCCAGGTTTTTCATGAACTTTACCCAGAACGAATCCTGCGGGAAATGCGTGCCCTGCCGAGAGGGAACCAAAAGAATGCTGGCCATTTTGGAGCGCATCGTGTCCGGACAAGGCGAAGAGGGAGATATAGAGCTTCTCCTGGAGCTTGCGGACACCGTGTCCGCCACATCTCTATGCGGACTGGGAAAAACAGCGTCCCTGCTCGTTATCAGTACGATTGAATACTTTAGAGATGAATATGAGGCGCACATCCGGGAAAAGCGCTGCCCTGCCGGCGCCTGCAGCAAACTGAAGAAGATTGTAATCGATGAAACCCTGTGTAAGGGCTGTACAAAATGTACAAAGAGCTGTCCCGTCGATGCGATAAGCGGGGAGGTAAGAAAGCCTTTTTCAATAGATCAGGGAAAATGCATAAAATGCGGAGCATGCATTCAGACTTGCCCGTTCAGCGTCATCAAGGAGGGTTGATACTATGGGAAACTTGAATAATGTAATGGTAATTGACGGGATGCCCGTTGAAATAAATGGAGAGAAGAACCTTCTCGAGCTCATCCGCAAAGTGAACATCAAAATGTCTACATTCTGCTATCATTCGGAACTTTCCATCTACGGCGCATGTCGCATGTGCGTGGTGGAAAACCAGTGGGGGCAGATAGAAGCGGCTTGTTCCACGGTGCCCAAGGCAGGCATGGAGATTCGCACCAACACGGAGCGGCTGCGCAAATATCGCAGGAACATCCTTGAGCTTCTACTTTCCAATCACTGCCGGGACTGTACCACTTGCGGCAACAACGGCAAATGCACGCTTCAGGATCTGGCAATGCGATTTGGAATCGATGAAGTTCGATTTCCCAACACCGCCGCTGAACCTAAAATCGACGATTCCTCTGTGTGTATAACAAAGGATGCGAACAAGTGCATACTTTGCGGAGACTGCGTACGGATGTGTAACGAAGTGCAGAGTGTGGGAGCCATCGATTTCGCCTACCGAGGGTCAAAAATGACCATAAGCTGCGCTTTTGAGAGGCCTATAGCCGATTCGCCCTGCGTGGGCTGCGGGCAGTGCGCGGCGGTATGTCCCACAGGCGCCATAGTGGTTAAATATGATTATCACAGGATATGGAAGGCCCTTGACGATAAAGATACGAAGGTTACCGCCCAGATCGCTCCTGCGGTGCGAGTTGCTTTGGGCAAAGAGCTGGGCATGAATGATGGAGAAAACGCTATGGGGAAAATCGTAGCCGTTCTCCACCGGATGGGATTTGAAGAAGTGTACGATACTTCCACGGGGGCGGATTTGACTGTTCTGGAGGAAGCAAATGAGTTTTTAAAGCGGCTTGAAGGAGATCAGGAGAATATGCCGCTCTTTACATCCTGTTGCCCTGCCTGGGTACAGTATTGCGAGAAAAACTATCCCGAGCTGCTGGAAAACCTATCCACTTGCCGCTCGCCGATGGAAATGTTCGCTTCGGTGATTCACGAGCAGAACAAGACTTCGTCGAGAAAGCATTATCATGTAGCCGTTATGCCTTGCACTGCAAAGAAATTTGAGGCCACCCGGGAAGAATTTATGCTTGACGGGAAAAACCCCGTGGATGCGGTTATAACCACCCAGGAACTCATTCAGATGATAAAAGAATCAGGCATTATATTTTCCGAGGTTGAGCCGGAGGCTGTGGACATGCCCTTCGGAGCAGCAACGGGCGCAGGGGTAATATTCGGAGTTACTGGAGGAGTGACCGAGGCTGTTTTGCGGCGAATTCCATCGGACAAATCAAAAACCGCCCTGGCCGCAATTACCTACCAAGGTGTTCGGGGCATGGAAGGCGTTAAAGAGACGATTATTCCCTATGGCGACCGCAAACTGAAAATTGCCATAGTAAGCGGCTTGCGCAACGCAAAGGAGCTCATCGAAAGAATGAAGGCAGGCGAGCATTACGATTTCGTGGAAGTGATGGCGTGTCCCGGCGGGTGTGTATGCGGCGCAGGTCAGCCTTTCGCATTGCCCGAGACGAAAAAGCAGCGGGGTGCCGGGCTTTATGCCACGGACAAAATGTGCAGCATCAAGAGGAGCGAGGAAAACATACTGGTTCTGGAAATGTACAATGGCGTGCTGAAGAATCGTGTACACGATCTTCTGCATACAAGTTACTCAAAAAAGGGTGAATAGGAGGTGAGTGGTATGACGGAAATCAGCGTATGCATCGGAACTTCCTGCCACCTGAAAGGAGCTTACAATATCATTCAGACTTTTCAGCAGCTGATTGAAGAACATGGTCTGCATGACAGAGCCGGTGTAAAGGCGAGCTAGCTTCTGTATGAGGAGTTGTCTTCAGGCGGGAGTGACAGTAATTCTCGACGGGGAAATATACAATATAGCCCCGGAGGCAGCGCATAAATTTTTCCGGGAAGAAGTGCTTCAAAAAATAAAAAGGGACTGTCCCTTTTGATTTTTGAGCGTATTGACTTTGGGGTGTTTTGCATGTATTCTCATAAAGAGGTGATGCAAATGGCCAATAGCAGACAAAATCAAATAGATGCCAGCGAGAAATGCTCCTGCAGGGGGTATAATCTCGATAAACTGATTCAACCAAACATCTTGATCATCCTTGCCAAGCAGAGCATGCACGGTTATTCGATCATACAAGAACTTGAGAGAAAAAACTTGTTCGTTGATGAGAGGGTTGACAACACCGGGGTTTATCGCGCCTTGAAGACCCTTGAGGACAGGGAAATGATACGATTCGAATGGATTACTGAAAAATCCGGTCCGGCAAAGAAGAACTATATGATAACGGAAAAAGGTTTTGAATGCCTCGAGAATTGGATTAGCACCCTGGAGGATTATAAAAAGAGCATTGAGACCATCATTGAAGAGGGAAAGAACGTATTAAAAGATCGTAAATAGAGCAAGTCGACACGGCCGCCTGGAATCACAGTTCAGGCGGCCATATTTTTTACAGATCCGTAACTGTTTTTTCGTTATTGCCAATTGCCGTTATGGTACGATTTCAAAAACGATTCCCTTGTTAAAATCCGTCACATTTGCGGAACCGTAGACTCCCAGGAAAAGCCTGGTTTGATCGGAGTTGGTTCCCAGGCTTACATAGTATGCAGACTGGGGTCCGAAATCGTGATCTACTTCGATTACATAGTAATCATTCTGCTTACATTCGGTTCGGATTTCGGTATATGCCAAAACCCCTTGGCGTTGAGAGCCCCCGCGCCGGACAAAGTCGGTAAACACAATTTTTCCCGTCAAACCCGGGATTGCATTCCCTGCATACGGTTGAACCCCCGTGAGGGCAGTTCCGGAAAATTTATCGGGACGGGGATCTTGGTGAAAATAGCTTATGAGGGGCAAAATGCGCCGGGAAGAAGTAATAACCGCCTCATCGTAATAGGCGAAAGTCTTTTCGTTCAGTGCGGGATTGCCGGGGCACTGGGCAATAACAGGAGAAGGGAATATGCCTTCCCAACCTCGCCAACCGAGATTAACAAGCTTTTCCCTGCCGGATCCGGATTCCGGCGGGGGCGGCAAAGCAGATTGAATGAGTTGTGAGGCAGGAACCGGGCCATATCCGGTAAATGAATAGATTGATTCTACCAGGTCCTGACCCACATTCCCTATATATTTAATATATTGATCTTCTATTCTCTGATAGGCGATGCCGGGAATATTGCGTACACCTTTAACGACAACCGTAAGGGTTTCCAGAACCGGTCGGGGAAGCTCGTTAAAGCGGGTGACCACAGGCGGGTTACCGGTAAATGTTTCCATGGTAACGTCGATTTCAATTACTTTGCCCGCAATTTCCATATCGTCCTGGGCGAGATTGAAAGGATCATAGCCCGATCCGCCATCACCGGTGGTCAATACCAGCCTACCGCTTTCCGGTGAGAAGTTCAGGCTGTTCACCCCGTTGTGATTGGCAAAAGGTCTTCTTAAATTGAGCAGGGTCCGCAGCTTTTCCGGTTGACCGCCAGGTCCCAAAACCCATTCTTCCACGGTATCGATGTGATCATATAACGTTTCCCGATCGGTCCAGCTTAGGTTCAAACTCTCCGTATTGCACGGGTCCGGGCGAAAGGGGCCCGGAAGAGCTCCCGGACCCTGGGATCCCGCCACGGAATAATGGATATAGAACAGACCGTTTCGGTTGAACTCGGGATGAAAAGCAAGACCCAACAGCCCCCGTTCATCGTAACCGCCGAAAGTGCCCAGCCTTATAATTCGCTGGCGAATATCCAAAAATGTTTCTATATTTCCGTTGTCTATGTAGAAAATTTCTCCCACCTGAGTGGCGACGAACAGCCTCTCCGCCGTATCACCGGGAAATGTTGCTGTCTTTAAAACTGTGGGTAGATTTATCATTTGAACCAGGGGTTGCAGGCTAACTCTCACATTCGCCATGGCATGTGCTCCTTCCTTTTGCGCAATAGACGCAATTTATTTGATTTAAGGCATTGTATTACATTATAAAGAAAAAGGGCTTTTAATTATTCCTAAAAACCTGTTATAATAAGACGGCTGTTTATTTTATGCAAAAAAATTCCCGGACTGAATATGTAAAAATAAACTAAATATTGGAAAAATAAAGCTAAGAGTTTAAAAACTCAACGCAAGCGGTATATTCCTACCGGTTATTTCTTTTTTGTGCTTTTATGCATGATTGTATATTTTTTAATCTTCATCGGAAGGTGAAAAGAATTAAATATGGAAAGCTTAAAAAAATGAAATACGGCTAACGATAATATCTAAGAAGGTTGAGGTGACTTAGTGCTAAAACTATTATTTGCGAAGTTCAAGGAATCTTTTTTTTCAGTAGTTCCGATTATTATTCTTGTACTGATCTTGAACTACACCATTGCGCCTATGCCGCCATGGAGTCTGACTCTTTTTGTAGTGAGCGCCTTTATGATGATTCTGGGAATTACGTTCTTTAATTTAGGCGTGGACGTTTCCCTTATTCCAATCGGAGAATATGTGGGCTCCGCAATGATAAAAACAAAAAAACTTCCGTTAATAATTATTTTAACGTTTGTAATAGGTGTCTTTATCAGTATGGCAGAGCCGGACTTGATCGTTCTGGCAGGACAGATTAACGGGGTTCCGAACTCCGTAATCATTATAGCCGTTTCTATTGGTGCGGGGCTGGCTCTCGTGGGCGCCTTCTTGCGAATTCTGTTCCAACTGCCCCTTTCATATATACTTATCGGTTGCTATTTCATCGCATTTGCATTTTCCGCTTTTACAGGAAAGGATTTTTTATCCGTTGCCTGGGAGGCCGGGGCTGTACTGACGGGTCCTATCGTGGTTCCTTTTGTCATGGCTCTTGGGCTTGGCTTGTCATTTATTCGTGGAGATAAAACAACGGAAGAGGACAGTTTTGGCCTGGTTTCCCTCTGCCTTATAGGTCCTATTATCACGGTGTTGATTCTTGGAATGTTCTATGAGCCGTCAGGGGGAAGCGCCATTTCCGTTCCAAACATAGGATCTATGTCGGATATCAATTTCCTGTTCAGAGGCAACTTGCCTGAATATTTCAAGCAGGTGGCTGTGGCCTTATTTCCCATACTGCTTGTTTTCGCCATATTTCAAATTATTATGCTGCATCTGAGAAAGAGGACTATACTGCAGATCAGCTCCGGAACAGTGTATACGTATATCGGTCTCGTGCTGTTCCTGACCAGTGTAAACGTGGGCTTCATGCCTGCGGGATATCAGCTGGGCGTGGTGCTGGCGGAAAACAACAGTTCATGGGCATTGATTCCCGTCGGAATGGCAGTGGGATTTTTTGTAGTTACGGCAGAGCCGGCAGTTTTTGTTCTTAAAAGACAAGTAGAAGAAATAACTGCAGGAGCCATTTCAGCCAGAGCCATGGGTATAGGGTTGTCCGTTGGCGTTGCAATATCCGTAGGTTTAGCTATGGTTCGCGTTGTAACAGGGTTATCTATCCTTTATTTCGTCATCCCCGGGTATGTGTTTGCCCTCGTTTTGACCTTCATCGTACCTCATTTGTTTACTTCCATTGCATTTGACTCGGGAGCGGTAGCTTCCGGACCTTTGGCGGCCACCTTCATGCTTCCTTTGGCCATAGGTGCGTGTGATGCATTGGGAGGCAACGTTTATATCAGTGCCTTCGGCATTGTTGCCCTTGTGGCTATGATGCCGGTCATTACGATTCAAGTATTCGGCTTGGTCTATGAGATCAAGTCGAGAATTGCCGCGGCTAAAGTTCAGCTTCCGGTGGAAGAGGATACTATTATAGATTTTGACGCTCCGCCGGTAATCGAAGAGGAATCCTATAAGAAAGAAGCAACGAAGTCATAATAAAGTGGACTATAAAAGTACGATGGGTTATAATAACTACCAAAATTTACTTACAGAGTGAGAAACGGAGGACAGGGATGATAGATTGTTCAGAATCCAGAATAGAAGCGTTATTTGCTATAATGGACGTGGATTTGGACGATGTTTTGATAGAACTATATGAAGAAAACAAGATCCCGTTTGTTTTGTTGACATACGGTTACGGTACGGCCAAATCCGAAATCTACGAGATGCTGGGTTACGGCGGACCGAGAAAAATCGTGGCTATCAGTATTCACACGAGCAAAGTGTCCGATTTTATCATGAACAAAATTCACGACGAGATTGATCTCCACAGACCGGGAACCGGAGTGGTTTTTACCATAAGTTTATCCAGCATGAACAGAGTCCTTGCTGAGACTTGCGGCGAGGCATGCAAGAATATAGAGATAGGAAGTGAGAGCATGAGCGTGACGCCAAATGAACCATATCAGTTAATTGTAGCTGTTGTAAACAGCGGGTATTTCGATCAAGTCATGGATGCCGCAAAGGCTGCAGGGGCCAGCGGAGGAACGCTGATCCATGCGCGAAGCCTGGGCTCGAAGGAAGCCGAGAAATATCTGGGCATTACCGTGCAGCCTGAGAAAGAACTAGTCCTGATCCTCGCACCCCAGGAAAAGCGACATGCAATTATGGAGCGCATTACGGCGGAAACCGGGCTGAATACAGAGGCAAGGGGAAGCTGTTTCTCGCTGCCGGTAAACAGCGTTATGGGCCTTGAGGCGACTATCGATAACTTAGACGATATTTAATCCGTAAAAAAACAAAAAACCCCGTTGAACATGGGGTTTTATTTATAATGCAAAGTAAGTTTGTTTTATTTGTACGGGCTGATTCCCAGCAGTTCATCTACGGTGACAAAAGTGTAACCTTGGGACCTGAGGGAATGAATGATTTCAGGCAGAACTTCCTTCGTGACGGACTGGGAGAGATAATCGTGCATGAGTATAATAGAGCCGTCCCTTATGTTCGGCATGGTGTTTATCAATACTTTGTCGATGTCCATGTCTCTCCAGTCGTTGGTATCCACTGTCCATTTTATGATCTTATAACCCAAGTCTTGTAACTGTCGGATGTTTTCGTCGGTGACAAAACCGTAAGGAGGGCGCATAAGCGCAGTGCGAAGACCGGTAATTTCGTAGATTTGGTTTTCCAACGTCAGCATTTCATTTTGCACTTGTTCTGCCGTAAGCCGGCGCAGATCCGGATGGGTTGTGCTGTGATTTGCCACAGTATGGCCTTCTGCCACAATTCGTTCAACCACGTCGCCGTTTCCCGGCATATTTCTTCCCAACAGGAAAAATGTGGCCGGGACCTGATATCTTTTTAGAACATCCAGCATGGCATTGGTCTCTATCCGGTCTGGACCGTCATCGAAGGTCAGGGCAACTCTTAGTCCATTAGGCTGACCTTTATAAAAGAAGGTGCCGGGAAATCGGGCGGCTACCGGAGCCAATTCGTTTTCGATGGCGACAAGCTCTTCCCGCTGAGTAGAGCGAAAGGGTACTATCAAAGTTTGACCTACATAAATGTAGCTTTGGGGATCAAGATTGTTTTCTACCAGCAGGTCCGTCAGGTTTACGCCCAGTTCCTGGGCAATGTTGCTCAGAGTATCCCCTGCCTTTACGGTGTAGATTTTGGGAACTACGAGAATTTGACCGGCATATAGTAGATTTATGTCGGCTATATTATTTATGTCTGCAAGGATGGGGATGGGTACCTGAAATTGCTGTGAGATTTTTGAAAGGGTATCCCCCGGTTTGACCACGTAAGCCTGCATGTTGGCGTCGGGAATGATCAGAACCTGGCCGGGGAATATTAAATCCGGATTGACGATGTATTGGTTGTTTCCCAGGAGCGAATCGATAGAGATACCGTAACGACTGGCGATACTGCTTAACGTTTCGCCGGGAGCTACCCGGTGAACCTGTTCTGCGTATACGGGCAGCGTCCATAGGTTTGTGGTTATGATGCATATGATGCAGAGGATGATTTTTTTTGCGACAGCCATATCATTCACTCTCCTGCTGTGTTACGGTTTTTTGCGGATATCGGCGATAGATTTCCGACTTTGGTTAAACGCTATTAGTATGTGCAAATGCGTAAAAATAATGCATGGCAGGGTGTGGAGAAGCAGTCGGAGATTTTCTGAATGTAAAGGCTATAAGTGAAACTATGATTTACATCGGTGAATACAGGGAATGTATATATATGCACATGTGTATGAGTGTGCAGCGAGAGAATATTTTGGGGATTTAATGAATAGGAGAGAGAAATGATTAAGTTTGACAGTTCACAAAAAATAGGGGATATTGTGGTTGCATTTCCGAAAGCAGCAGATATTTTAAAAGAGTATAAAATAGATTTTTGCTGCGGGGGAAACAGGCCTTTGGCAGAGGCCATCAAGGAGCAAGGGCTGGATGAAAAGGAAGTATTGGGTAAAATTAATGATCTGTATGAAAAATACCATGAGGAACAGAGGGATAAGAACTGGGGAGAAGCAAGCATTACCGAACTCGTGGATCAGATCGTCAATAAACACCATGCCTATCTTTGGTCGGAGCTGCCTAAAATCAGCGAATTGACGACTCTGATATTGAGGGTGCACGGGCCTAGCCATCCGGAGCTTGCAAAGGTTCACAAACTGTTTCATATTCTAAAGATGGACCTTGAATCCCACTTGACAAAAGAAGAGGCGGTACAGTATCCGGCCATCAATGATTATGCGAAGAGCAACCTTGAGTCTGACCTGAACATCG
>FZPS01000062.1_pt300 | contig 16318 bp, 28 predicted proteins | sample 1817821 | NCBI WGS metagenome assembly FZPS01 (sample SAMEA104158645, study PRJEB21678) | metagenome | place: Germany | collected 2015-04-21
CTTCTATCCCATACGGCGGGTCAGTAAATACCATATCAGCTTTCTCGCCGTTCATTAGTTTCTCGACATCGGTTAATACTGTACTATCACCGCATAAAAGTCTATGTTCTCCCAAAGCCCATAAATCGCCTTTCTTACATCTGGTTTCTACATTCTCAGGGATAGCATCTTCGTCGGTTAAGCCATCCACTGGTACGTGAAATTGTGTCATGAGTTTCTCAATACTCTCTGTATCGAAGCCCGTCAAATCCATGTCAAAAGCACCAGTATCAAGTTCCTCTAACAAATCCTTAATCTCAGGGAGTGACGGCTCCGCAAGTTCCGCAATTCTGTTATCGGCTATCATGTCGGCATACTCTGAGGCCTCGTTCTCGTAGTCCTGGAAATCAACAGGGACAGCATCACATCCAAGTATTTTAGCGGCTTCCAACCTAGCATGCCCTTTAGTTATAAACCCCGACCGACTGGAAACAACAATAGGATTTCTCCATCCCTGCGCAGCGATAATTTTAACCAGCAATGCAATCTGTTTTTCAGGGTGTTTGTTAGGATTACGTGGGTGAGGGATGAGTTTTTCTATCTGCACCATTTCGTCATGGGCGCACTCTATTTTTATAGGGGTTGGATTCATTGGATAACAATCTCCTTAATTTACGTTTTAATTTAACTGTGCATTAATTTCCTTGCGGTTGTTTATAGCTTTATTTAAGCTTTCACTCGTTACGTTCAAGCTATCTGATAACTCCCTTAAATGTTTAGCCGTTTTGTTTAAGAAATATGATTCAGCCTCGTGGGCGTTGGCTAATTTATTCATCTTGTCATTGTAGTCATCAAAGGCATTTAACATTGTTTTCATTCTTTTAATCCCCGTATAATTTCGAGAAAGCCTCGGCAGCTGCAGGGAGTTTACCCACTTTGGGGAAGTTTGTACTCAAATTGGGTACAATGGAATGACTAGAGCCGCCATTTCTGACGGCTCCGTTACTACATCCACACGTGGTGGATAAGCTAAAACTGAAACGTATTAAAATACGTCAATCCCTTGCATTACTCATACAAGGGGAATAAAAAAACCCGCTTTAAAGCGGGCGCAGTATTAGCATTCCCTTATAGTCAATCACATTTACGAACGATTGTCAAGAAATTTTATTTATTTTCCGATTTTTTTCGGTTTTTCCTTTTCTGGTCATAATACCATTTCGAGTAGCTAACTTTTCTCCTCTTCTTCCCTGAGCAGATATAATTCAATGCCATTTTTGCAGCAGGGCATAGAAAGTCATAATACTCAATACCGCCTTTTTGAATTTCCCAGACTAAGGTTTCTCCGTCGCTTTTTGTCATTTTAAGCCGTTCCTCTACTTCGGCTCGTACAACAGCAGGATTTTCAAAGGGAGCGGAGCGTGATTTGCTTCTTCCTGTTGTCTCTGTCGGCTCGGGTGGCCATTGCCCTGCTTCGAGTGGCAACACAACGGCAATCATCCAGAGAATATCGGCTCTTATATAACGGATTTGGCCGGGGGCATACCAATCACTTGCCACAGCAAAGCCCCTCGGCTGTTTTTCTACCATCCCTTTGACCTCCTCACCTTGTGCGGACGCTGGCGCATTTCTTTCTCAATCTCGGGATCGTAATCTATGAAGTCAGGCAAAACGTGCTTGATAGGCAATTCTTTCGGTATGGTGATAGGGTTATCCGGATAATGTTCTTTCTGGTAATCAGCCAGGTCTTGGAATTGCTGCGCTTTGTCGTATATCAGGATGTTGCCGATTTTCTCCATACTTCCTCCATAAACAAAAAGGCGGAAAATCGAATCCGTTTCTCTTTGCACACCAAAAACTGAATAGGAGATATGGTCTGCATACTTGGTATCGGCAATCATCAAGCATTCTTCACCGCCTTTTCCAGCTCCTTTATTTTCTGTTTCAAATATAACTCGACCAACGCTCTATCAGTCTTGCCTGTATATCTCCCTCTTGCTTTTACCAGCTCATACCTCTCTTGCCCCAGCCTCTTAATCATAAAATCCTGCTCGTATTCGTTGTTTTCCTCCAGGTATTGATGGCAGCCTAAACATACCGAAATGCAATTATCCTCATCCCACCTTGTGCTTAACTTCCTTCTGTGATGTATAGCATGATGACAATGCAGCCCTCTTTTATCAGGTGTAGAACCGCACCTTTCGCACTTCCAGCCCGCTTTCATTCGGATATACCTGGAGAACAAAGTGTCTAACGGATCTCTTTTAATCTTCATCGCCCACCACTTCAGATTTAATAACTTGCCAATTATTCTCAATAGTTTCTTTTATATGGTCTAATGTATTAAAAAGAAACTTCTTCCATTCATATTCATTTTCTGGGGCGTTTTTACAGTATTCAATATGAGCGTCTATGTTTTGTATAAATTGCTCATCTTTGAGCCTCGATGTTAGAGCAGCTTGTGCTTTGGCTATCTCTTTTATAATCGTGCCCAGCGCAAAGGTTTGCCTGTCTTTATCCATGTATCGCCTGACTATATCGTTTAATTGCTCGGTGGTTAATAATCCGTCTTCACCCAAGTCGGTACGGCTATCTACCTCAAATAAAAAAAGCGCAATAATGTCATCAACCGAACGCTCAAGTCCTTCTTCAGTTATTCCGTCAACGGATGCGCAGTTTATTAAATCACGCAATATCTCTTTAATCTTTGCTTTTACTTCATCATCACGGCTATCGCCCTTTATTTGAGTTAAACACCATTCCAGCCTAACCCTGCACTCTTTAATTGTGTATAAATTCATAGCTATTAAGTCAAGGCTGTTCTTGGCTTCTTTGATTATGTTTTCTAATTCCCTGATATTCATTTAATCCTCCCTTTTAAAACTTATTACCCACACCCAGGGGTTTCTATTCCAGCCGTAGCCACGCTTTAAATTGAGTTCATTCCAAAGTATTGAATAAACTCGTCTGTCCTCACATCCTTCTTTTCTGGCATCCTCATCAGTTATATCCTGCAATCTCTGGACTTTTATGTCTGTTACTTCGAGTGTTATACGCGAAGCCCATCGGGGCATAAATATTGGCGACTTCCACTTTTTCATGTATTTATCAGCGTAAAAAACAGCAGCAGGCAGTTTCTTTAATTGTGCTCTATAATAGTCCTTTAATTTTTCATCATAATGCTCTTTTACCCATAATTTATCGCCTGCCCGCCCGTACGGATACCCGATTAAATATGCAACAGATATAGGCTGTGGCTTTAATATTCTCCGTGTCTGTGTCTTTTTACCATCTAAAATAGCTTCTACCATCGGCGGTGAAAATATTATCGGATGCTCTCTAACTTCTCTTTTATTCATTTTAATAAGCCCCTTTTTTAATGTGTCCAAACGTTTATATATTTCCCGTACCAGCTAATTCTTTTTGCATCGGCGCAGGGCAATAATCAGGGTATTTCATATGGTCTGGCAATTTCTTAAAACAAGCCCCGCAATAAAACTTTCCGTCCCTGTAATAAGCACTCCCTGATAGTGCGTCAACGGGTTTTTGACAGTATTCTCCCTCGCAGTCATAAGACACCATCGGGCGGGTTTTTAATAATCCTTCGTTCATTTCGATCCTTTCAGCGGGCGGTAATCAATCGCCCTGTTAATTACGATCCTGCTCGTTTCCCCATCTCCAAACCTCGATACAACCCGCCCAGGGAGCTTGTCAAGGTCAAGGTTAGAAGTTAAGACAGTCATCAGCCTTTCCCGATAACGATAGTCAATAAACTCTTCAACAATGGCTATGTCATAATCCGATATTTTTACTCCCAGCCCATAGTCATCAAGTATCAGGCAGCGCATTTTTTTATAAGCGCTTATCCGGTTGTTGTAAGCATCGACATAATCGCTGTTGATTGCCTTTTTAAATGCGCTTATCATCTCGTTAAACTTAACCACCGGAGCGAATATCCCAGCCTTGTAGAGTTCAATCGACAACCCCTCGCATAGGTGGGTTTTCCCGCACCCTGGAGTTCCGAGACATAAAAGCATATACCATTCTGGACGGGTTGATAGTTCTTTAAACAACTTCAGCGATTCACCTGCTCCCTTTACCGGTTTAAAATTAGCAAAGGTATTTTCGAGAGATGATATATTTAATCTCTTCCGTAACTGCTCTCGTTGCTCGTCAATGCTCATTTCGCTGTTTTCTGAAATACTCCTCTGGGTCGGTAAATTCGTCCGGTTTAAGGATTTTTCCATCGCTTCGACTGTTAGTTTTTCCATTAACACCTCCTGTAATTTCGTCTTCCCAGCGGCGGCCGTTTAACCACGTCGCAGGGTAGGGTATGAATTGCCCGCCGTCTTTTTGCCAGGCATCGGATTTTTTATACAATTCGAGTTTCTCTAAAATAAGATTTAATAATTTTTTGTCGGGCTTGAGTTTGGCGAAGGATTTTTCGGCGGCGGCTTTTGCTACTTTGCGAGGATATTTTTCCCAAAATAAAGAAAAATGAGCATATATATTATCTATACTGCCCTTATCTATGCCATCGGTCGGTATGCAACTTTCAATTTCTTTTTCTTTTTTATATTTTTCTTTATTATTATTTTCTTTTCTTTTCTTTTCTTTTATAGTATTCGATTGTATACGGTCGTATTCGTTCGTAGATGTTTTATATCTAGCAAGGACTGATTTTCGAGCTTTTTCTGACCTCTCTTCCCTCTTTTTGAGGCGGTTCAAAACAGCATTTGAATAAAAGTGTGTTTCGTTTTGTTGGAATAGTTTACTATCGATAACACCTCGTACTACGGTCGTATTCGTTCGTAGAGTTTTAGCTATATCATCAACGTCATCAAGGCTAATATATCCACCTTCTTCATAGAGCATTTCAACAATACACCAATAAACACCAACCCCTTCCATTCCAAAGTCTTCCCGAAGTACGCATATTTTTAAATCATTTCGAGCATTGTAGTCATGCGTGAAATAAAATGTTTCTTTAGCCATTAAGCCCCTCCGGTTTTTCTACCTCTTTAATCGCTTTTATAATTTCATAAGCCACTTGCGGCACTATTGCGTTGCCGAGTGACTTAAGTCTGTCCACCCTATTGGAAACCCCATCATCCATTCGACAAAAGCGGGTTGCAACTTCATACCAGTTTTCTGTCCATCCTGGTTTTTCTCGATGGAGTAATCCAACCTGTCCCAGACTGTGTCGTTCGTTCCGCTCCCTTTGATGTCTGTCGCTGCCGGTGTCGGTAGTAAATTGGCTATCTGGTCTCTCAGTTTGTAATGAGCAGATACGTTCTCCCTGATTTCCATTACACCGCCTTCCGTTTCCGTTGTTGTCGGAGTTTTTAGCAAAGTAGGCAACAATCCAAACTCTTTCTCGCCTGTGTGGCGCAGCGAGGGAGCAAGCTGGTATAACAAGCCAAACTGTTTCGTACCCTGCTTGCTTAAGATTTGATTCAATCCTTCCGATGATTGTGTCGTAGTTTGTAATTTCTTTATCCGCATTACCGAATAAAGGGGCTTGGCTTGCCACTTTAGTTTCATTATCGGGGAATACCATACCGAGGATCCCAGCAACGTTTTCAAGAATAATCCAATCCGGTCTGATTGCTTCAATGACTGTGAAAGTCTGCGGCCAGAGATAGCGGTCATCATCCGCTCCTCGTTTTCGTCCGGCATTTGAGAAGGGCTGACAGGGAAATCCTGCTGTGAGTAAGAGGCTATTTCCATCGCTAGTGTAATCACCAATTTTTTGTTTCTGCGCCGTTGAATATAATCCAGGTTGTTGCGTTCTATTGTATCTTGCGATAGTGGTGTCGATAACAATTTGCTTGATTCCCTCAATGTCATTTACATCCTCGACTATCGGCACGCCTGGCCAGTGTTTTTTTAATACCTTTTGACAGAACTCGTCCTTTTCGCAGAACATAATCGTTTCTATTCCGTTCCACTCACTTGCAAGGGAAAATCCGCCGATCCCTGAAAAGAGGTCGATGTGCTTCACAGCAGCACCCCTTGTTTTTCTTTCTGGAATTTAAGCATATTTCTGAGTAGCTTCTGTCTTCGGGTAAATATCTGCACAGCTCTTGATTTCAAAGATTCGGTACATTCCTTTACCTCCTGGATATTAACGGCTATAAAATAACCGCAGGGCGACTGGGTAGCTCCGACAATGGGATATCCGTCATCAATAAGCTCTTCTATCAACAGCCTGATTTTCCTGTCATCGTTCTGATTAAAAAGCCGTGCAAGCTCTTTCCCTGTTATCGGGTTATTCCTGCCCTGATGTTCTTTTAAGATTTCTAACAGCCTGTATTTCAATTTCATTCCTTCGTTGTCATTGGTTTAAACAGCATCGCCACGTGAAGGCTGACAACCTGATGCCGGGCGGGTGTTGCCCCGCCTTATTCCGATAATCCCTCGCCCCTTGCTATGGCTTCTATCAAATCCTGGCACTGGTTTTTATTCAGGTTAATTGTCTTAACGCCCGGGCCGAATTTGACAGCGATTAAGTCCGAAACCTGCTTTGTGGTATAACCCATCTTCGTAGAATCATTTACAATCTTGCCTATTAATGCCTTATGTTCCTTATCAATCTTGACTTTTGCTGGCGGCTGCTCTGTCTTTGCTTGCTCTTTCGGCTTATCATCAGGCCATATATCGTCAATGTCTTTTTGAGCCTGTTTTTTCGAGACAGCCTCGGCGGGATCGTCCTCTACTTCGGGATAAAGTAAATCCGGCTTATCTTCGTCCGGTGGCGGCAACATCACCTGGCTGGGCGGTAAAGCTCCCAGTTTTTGAATTTCAGCCAGCGTAATGTCGGTTCTGATTTGCAGGATATTAACGGTCTTCTTTTTGCCGTCCGGCGATACTTCTTTCGGTTCGATTGCCAGCCTTAACGGAATCATGCTAATCCGTCCGCATATATTTCGGATTAACTCGATAGCACTATTCACAGCAACGATTGAATGGTAGGAGCTGGTATCAAGTTGCCAGATACCAAGCCCGGGAATTGAGGGCAATAAGAACTGGAGGTTCATTACTTCCTTACACTTCTTTTGTTGGTACATAGAGCATTCGCTGCCGGCGCAGGGCATTTCTTTCCTTACAGTCTCCGTAGTATCTCTGTTTGCAAAGTCACCGGTGTTGACGTCAACAAGCCTCCAGCAAGTTTCTCCGTCACCCTTACAGACAAGCCCCCTGTAGCTTGAATAGCATTTGTAATATTGACTGGCAAACTTGGAATCGTCCTCGACCGGAAACATTATCGGCAGCGACTTCGGTTTATCCTCGAAATGCTCGATAATCTCTTCCGGCAATACAAAGTAATCCACCGCCTCCGGATGTTCCCCTGTACCGCTTTTGTTTGCTACCTTGATTCCCAACCTTATTTTCCCCAGGCGGGGCATCTGTCTTTTCTCTGAAATTCCTTTAATTGGCATCTAATATCTCCTTTTCTACCTTATACTCAAAGTTTTTTTATCGGTTACTATCTCGACACCGGCAACGCTCTCGTTATGTTCTTTGTAGTAATCGAGAATGGCTTTCTTGTCCGGCTGCCAGCTTTCCGGTACGATCCTGCGGAACTCGGTCGGTATATCATCGAGGTTGACTATGTTGACCGATGCGGGGCAATTCCTCAACGAGATAGTGAATAACCCCTTCTTAATCCGGTCTAACCCAGCCACCTGCATTTCAGCTTGTAGATAACCTTCCAGCCAGTCGATTTTGTTCTGAATTGTTTTACCGCGCTTGGTGAGCCTCTCTATCTCGGACTTAATGCCCAACACATCAGCCTCATAAGACCGGATTAACTTGGCGATGTCCTCGGCCTTGTCCTCGATTTTTGTTTTAATAACCTCCAGGGCATCCCTGGGGAACTCATCCTCCGCCTCATCCAGCGCATTTGCTATAAATCTATATTGGTCTGTTAATTCATATAGTTTTTCAGCCACTTATTTATTCTCCTTTTCGTCCTGTTCTTTGATTATTTGAATTGCCTTATCCCTCTCTCCACGTAGGCAGCAAGCGGTGAAGTTTATCAAGTCTGCTACATACCAACCCTTGAAACATTTAAGGCAATAGTAGTGGTATTTATCGTTGGTAGTTCCCTTTTCCATGCTTTCATTGCATAGAGGACATTTATACGTCCCCGGCTCAACCCTGTCTTTACATTTCAAGCAGTAATCCCTGTCTCTTAATTCTCCATCCAGTCCGCATTGAGCAGGGGCGATGTGTAAAAGTCCCATTTGATATGCGCATATTGGTTTAACTAACGTTCCCATTTATCTAACCTCAAAAATCAATGTATTTACGTGCTTTATTTCGCCGGTAAGAAAGTTGGAGAGTTTCACCCACTTGCAGCTCTGTCTCCGGCATTTGACTTTAACCCAGCCCGGCATATCGGTTTGTTTGCCGTCACGTTCCCATTTGTGCAGTCCGAGGAAGCAGAGTAACTTGCCAATCATTTCTTCCTCTTCATCATCTCGCCCAGGGTGATATTCGCCCTTAAAAGGTGAGCGGTAATTGTTTTTTTGCCTTTTACTTGATATAATCCTCTTATCATCTTTTGCCTCCTGTTCTTTACCTCCTGGGGCTGGCAGCCGCTAACTGACAGCCCCAATTTCCTTAACCATGTTTCCCGATTTCGACCTTTGCATAATTACTCCGTTTGGCATATAAAAAGTGTTGTCAGTGTGCTCGGTGCTCATTCCTCCTTTTTTATTATTTTTTAAATCAGCCATTCGGCGTAATTCCTCGATAGTAGGGGAGCGATAAGTACCGCCTTGTTTCCCCAGCGAAGCCATATATTCCTTGCCGTACTTTGAGGCTGTCTTTAAACCGCCTAACTTCCCCGCTTCACTCTTTGTCATTATTTCCTCTCCAGTAATTCAGGGTTTTCGTAGATATTCCCGATGATTTCTAACTTGCCGCCATCTTCAACAACATCAAACCAGATAACATCGCCAGAACACTGCATACACCCATCTTCGGGGATGAATAACTCAAACGCTTTGCATTTGTCGCAATACTTTATGAAACAGCCTTCCCAAATGCCGCCGAGTATATCTCCCTCGTATATCTCATTGCCGTCCTTGTCTTTTAAGCCCGTGTATTCTTGTTCACTTCCCACTTCGCACGGCGTATTAAAGGTGCAATAAACTTCTTGACGGCAAACATAGAACACGTCGCTATCACCACTTATTTGGCTTTCGTGTAAATCAAAATAGATTAAATCGCCCTCTAGCGTTTTTGCCCTGAATTTAATCTCTCTCATAGTGCATCTTTCCCCTTGTAAAACATTCTGCATATTTCGCTATCACTTCTAACTTAACCTCGTCTTTCATATCGCTATCTAAAACCCCTTGAATTGCCTCTCCGCATTCCTGCCTTGCTGCTATTGCTATAATTCCCATCGCCACATCGAAGACTAATGCCCTGTCCTTTTTGTTGTTGGGATTAAGCGCTTCGGGCATTTTCCCACCAGCCACGGCACGATTGGCAGCCCGAAATAATATGCTTTGCCATCGTCCTGTTTTCCGTTTCCAGCCCTGTCGCAGTTTCAGCCATCATCTCTTTCAAGAGCGTTCTGTTTGCTCCGCATTCAGGACAGAGTTCAGCCTTTACAAACTGAATATCCGTGCCCTTTTTAATTTCAGGTGTCGGTGTAATTGTCTTGGTAAATGTCGGTGTAGCCATCTTCTTCCCCTTTCTTGTTTACTTGTTAGCTTTTACTTGTTAGCTTTTACTTGTTAGCTTTTACTTGTTAGCTTTTACTTGTTAGCTTTTACTTGTTAGCTTTTACTTGTTAGCTTTCTCTGTCACCAGAATCGATAATTAGCCTCGCAGTAATTCTTTTGTACAAACTATCCAGTAAGCGGATTAACGGACTTCTTTTGGCATTCTGTCGCCTCTTAGCCCTATTGTAGTAATCTTGCGCCCCTTGCCTTGATATACCATAAACCGCACCGATAGCAGCCCAAGTGCAATTATATTTTTCACGCATCTCGATTACTTTCTTATCTTTTTCTTTATCAATTTTCATCATACTACGATTATAAAACAAACAAATGGTATTTGTCAAGTACCTTGTCAAGTAATTTTATAAAATATTTTAATTATTTATTATAACCGTACCTTGACAGTAACTTGCTAGCGAATAAAACACTTAAATGGCAGGTCATTGTAAAAAGGCATAAAAAAAGTTAGCCCTTATTCTTCTATATGCCTTGTAACGGCACAGAATAAGGGCTGAATACTTTATTAAGTTGGATACCATCAGTTATCACTAAATTAAAACAAAATGGCTGGATTTCGATTGTAGGCAGCCACATGGTTGAGTGATCCGAGGGATTAGTGATCCGAGGGATTAGTGATCCGAGGGATTAGTGATCCGAGGGATTAGTGATCCGAGGGATTAGTGTTCCGAGATTATTGTAATATAGCGATTATTAACGAGATAACGGCGGTTGCCAGCGTTCCTATAACGGCAACAACAAGTTTATCGACGTACTTCCGCAAATCAAGGGATGCTTTCCGTGATTCCCTTGCGATTTCATCGGTCTTGGCGATTTTGATATTTGTTTCCTCGATTGATTTTAAAGCGCTGCCGATATTCCCGTTGTACTTATCAAGGCGAGCGTCTATGCCATCGAATCGCTTAAATATCCCGCAATTGGCATCGAAGAGCATATTGACATTTGCTACGGTTTCCTCGAGTTCTTTTTTTGTTGCAGTCATCGCTATATCCAGCCTTTACGTATAGATTTTATTCACCTTGCTGATTTTCTTTATATTCCGTGCCCCAGAACAGATGCCCGAAAAGATAGCCGATACCAAATACGACTATAAGCCTCGTTACTTCCATCCAGTCGTAGTGATGACCCAGATAAACACCAAGACATATCAGGGAGATTATCCAGAATAATTCAAACTTATGCCATAGATCTCTGATAATATAAGTCCAGGGGCGGCCGCCAATGCGTGTCCAAAGCCATTTGTACGGGTTCTTCTTAAACTCGTTCCAGCACATTATTTATCCCTCACCGTGAAGGTCTTAATAACACCCTCGCCCAGCCAGACAGACGCAAAGCCTGCATAGATAGTCCAGAATTGCCAGCCTATCTGTGACAGCCTACCCTCAAAGGTCATAACGCAGAAAATTATCGTCATCACTAATACAACAAGAGGGCGAACCCAGCCTTTTACCAATTCGATTGCATTAGTAACCATCTGCTCGTTAGCTTTCTTTCTCTCTTCATCTGTCATAATTTCACCCCTTTACACCTTATTCCACAGAGTCCTGAATGCGTCCGCCAGGGTTTTAATCTGTGTGCTTATTTCCATAGTTGCCTCGGCAGGTGCAATATCCAGCCAAGGCTGGACAATCTTTAATATTCTTGTACTGACTGTAATATCAAGGTCTTCGTGTATCACCGAAACAATATCGCCAATATCAACCTCATCATCCGAGAAATTAGCGTGCACCTCATTGAGTAAAGCAGCTTCCAACTGGTAGGTCGTGAGTGGGTAGCTGACTGTTGGCAGATATAACTTGCCGTACATAAGCAAGGTATCGACATCGTTGGCGTAGCTGAAATCCATTGATTGGCTAACTATACCGCCGTTGCCGTCACTATCACTCCATGTTGAAATCGCCCCCAGGTCTTTCAGATAATCGGCAAGGGTATAGGATAGATAATAAGTATCATCAGGATAGTAGTATGCAATTGCTCTTCTTAACTGCCTGTCATTGAGATTAGTCCAGGAGGTTGTTTCATTGAAATATTCCGACCAAGCCCAGAAAGAATAAACCTGTATAGTGCCACCGGTATTGTTACTGGCGGTTTGAAATTCAATACTAATGTTATTTGCAAAGACAGCCTCACCAAAATCAATTGAATGTTCTACGTTCCCGCTGCTGGGTGTGTAATTTACAAAATCTGTTTGTTTTAGCACATCATTCGCATAGGTAAAGATTTTCAATATAGTGCCAGTCGTTACTACACGTAACCTGACTTTACACCCCGATATTGTTCTGTTTGCCCCTAAAAAGACAATGAGTTTATTGGTTGTCTGTGACCCGTAGCCGATTTCCCAATAAGCGTATGTAGTCCAGTCAATATCTAAAACATTGTTAAAATTCCACCAGCTTACACCGCTTGCAGATGTGCCAATATAATTAATAGCCGTTCCCTTTCTTGTTATCTCCAGCGTTCCCGTTTTAAAACAGACATAATCTTCAGGCAAGGTTAAATAGCCGTAGTTATCATCGGCTGATTTATTGGCGACCTCCATAGAAACAGTCTTGTCTGATAATTTAATATCATTACCGGTAGGATATAAGACGGTAGCAAAAGACAGCCAGCTCCTATCCTTTACAAGATTGACTATATTCTTTCCCTGCCTGATTTGTTTGCCGTCATCGTTCCCAACATCATCCAGCCAGTTCAAAACTCTATTGTCATTTACATCGAAGTAGCCGCCGACCGCCTCATGGACATTATTAAGGCAGGCTAACAAGGTCGGATGCCCTGTCCAGTTCATAGAGATTTCAGACGTCGGCTCTACAGTTCCGAGCGTGATAGCGGGTTTCAGCCTTTGGTGTGTCAATAATTTAGACAAGACGTTCCTGACTGTACCGGTTATAGTTAAATCGGATTGAAGCGTTTCCATGCCGAGTTGAGCCAGCAAACTGGATGCGCTGATTTGTGTTATCAGGTTATTGTTTGAATCCGAATCGCTTTCATTGGTTAAAATAAACTTTTTAATTACGTTGCCGTTCTTGCGCAGCCATAATTCGTATGGATGACGGATATCGGCACGCTTGGCATCAGTGCCTCTTAAATTAAACGACAGGGAATGTGGCTCGTTTAATACTCGTGTATAAGAGATATTATAGGCAGCCTCGAATATCTGCATTAACGCTCCTGCGGATGTGCGAAGTTCAATGACGTACTTCAAGGCGGGGGGCGGGGGACTAATAACAAAAGCGCTGCCGAAAGAAATTGTTGATGTTATACTCGGTGGATAAATACCTTGCCCTGATGTGATTACAGGCTCTCCGAATGTTACTGTTGAGGTTATACTGGCAGGAGTTATGTATTGTTTATAAATCAGCGTTGGAGTTCCGATTGAAGTCGTGGGAGTGATACTGCTTGGAGAAATATTCAATCCCTGCTTTATGGTAGCCGAGCCGATTGTGGCTGTAGAGGCAATTCCGCTCGGCTTGATATTAACAGCATCAGGCTTTACAGTATGGCTTCCGAAAGATACCGTCGAAGGTATTCCGCTGGCTACTATATTCAGGTTTAATTTAGCAGTTCCGAAAGTTAATGTTGAAGTAATTGATAGCGGGGAGATATCCAACCCCCCCGTATCCCCTGTGGCATAGAGAGAGATTGCATCACCGTCATAGACACCATAGGTAGCGGAACCCGTTCCGAACTTATCGCCCCATGCACAATAGACAGCAGTATAGCCACTATCACTGCGTTCAATTTTTCCTGTTGCGTAATAACAACCAAGAAAATCACCAGTTACAACATCTATAGATAATCCTGTGAATGTTCGTTTTGAACCACCAATAACATTACCAATGGTTGCATAATCTCTATCATCATAAGAAGTGCCAGAACCTGAAAATGTTCCAACTTTAACGCTAGTAGCACTGGTATAAAACCACGTTTCTACTGTGTCCAATATTCCTGTATCGTTAGCAGGGTTGTTAACAGTAACGAATGTATACCCATGGGCATATGTACTATCCCTATCTTTGGCTTCATCTCCTATATCAATCCTAGTAGCAGGGTAGGATTTACCATCATCCAGTTTGATAGGGGTGTACTTAAACTCATCCAGCCTATTCAGCCTATCAATGACCTGTGATTGTATAGCTTTATATTCAACAATCTCAAGTGTCTTGGCATAGTTGACTGGTATGATACGTTTCTCAACAGCAAAGCCGTGCCTCATACCGCCCTGTACTTTATCCCAGCCCTCTTGATAAGCTCGGTAAAAGTTAGCAAGGTGAAAGTCCATATCCGATTTGAGTTGGCTATCGGTAAAGTCATGCGGATAATAGACTATGAAATGAGAGTGAAACGGATTGAGTTGCCAGATACGAGGCAGTGAAGCATACCACCTGTCATAATCAGCCTTATCTAGCGGATTGCCCTCTTTATCTACTGCGTTCGGATAACCGCCCTCTGGTATGACAGGCACTTGCACATACGTGTCCTCATAGCGTGGGTCGTCAGGCTCGAGGAACATATCAAATCTTATCTGCGGATGCCCTTTATGCTCACAACACCCTGTTTTATTTATTACAGAATAAGCCATTTAGCTCTCCAGATTACAAAGCGAATATTTTACTGGCTCCATCATCCCAAGTAACTGTGATATCTCCACCGTTCGGGGTTACAGGCAAGCCTGTAGCTGTGTCAATATAGGCGATAAGGTACGACGTGCTTTCCACCCCTGAATCCATGTAAATTACTAACGCCTCGCTCGGGTCGCCAGTCACGGCAAGAAAGGTCACGTTGGCAGCGTCAAAAACTCCGTTCGTGATTGTCTTTGAGGCAAGGGTAGCTGTAGCCACACGGGCAGCACTGGGTATGTCATTAAGCGCATTGTGATTATCGCTGTAGGTGTAATCCGCTGCGTCAACCAGCACCACCTTGATAGTGTCGTCAGCCATATCGATATCTTTTGCTAACAGGTGCTCCTTCCCCTTTGGGTATAATTTATTTGCCATAGTATGCCTCCATAATTTATTCCTTAAAATAAAAAACCCTCCGAAGAGGGCATAAAATTAAATGAGTTAAATGTAAGCAGTCCTGTACCTGATATTCAACGATCCCGTTGTCGATAATCCTGTTACCTTGATTGGATTAGCACCGACTGCCAATCTGGGGAACGAGCCTGATATTGTCATTGAAGAAGCCCCGTTTTTCTTAACAGTCCAATATCGGCAATCAATTTCGAGTGTATCAGCCGAGTTAAGAGAGCCAGTCCACTGAAGCTCTTCCCCAGTGATTTGATTTTCGAGTTTGATAATTACATCGGTTAAGGTTTCCCCAGCGGTTAAAGTCCAGACGGGGCGAGTGAATGTTGTACCGCCGACTGTCTCGGTGGCTATCTTCGGGTCGGCGTCGATGGCATGATTCGAAAAGGTCTCGGTGGTGGAATAGGCAAGCGGGTCGGGGCAGGCGAACTCAAGCGTGCCAGTCCAGTTTATATTGCCCCATAATTCCCGCTTGCTCTTGCCTTTGAAACGTGCCTTGTATAGCCTGGAAGGGTCGCCATCCAGTACCAGGTGACTTTCTGCTCCGGTCCTTAAAACCTTAACCACGTTATCAAGTTTTGTTTTGAGGTCGGCTATACTTGTGCCATAAATAACCACATCGAGCATAAGAGAACGGGGAGGCATATATTCACCTGAAATATAAGACCGATTCTTGGTCTGTATAGTTTCGATGACTTCGGAATAGTCCTCCGCATTATGACCGGTTACAGTCAAGCTATAAGCCGACATGTCGATTCCATTGTAAGTAAATGCTCCAGCCATTATATTTTAATTCCTTTGCTTGCTAACGCAGCGGTGAATTTTTTATATGATTTATCAGCCACCATGTCTGTCATCTTGTCAATATCGCTATCAGAACGCACAACCGCTCCACTCATATCGATATTTTGTATAAGAGTAAACCCGCCCATTTTATCTGTCGGGACAATCCATTCTGCGTTTGTTTCAGCCATAGTGCCGTATGGTTTACCGGTTGCAAGGTCTGATAATAACGTGGGCTTGGTGATTAAGCCTCCGGATGCGTAGGGCGTCACAGAGCCGATTACATCCGGGGATGCGTCAACCATCCACCATGCCCCGGCTTGCAGATATAATAGCTTCAAACCTTCAGATGCCGTCAGTAAATCTTCTGTGGCCTTGATTAGATTATTAACGGCATTGGTCTGGTCGTTGACGCTTTCATAGGCTCTGGAGACAATACGCTGATAATCACTGATGCTTTCCTGCAATCCGGGGAGGGTTTCGTCTTTGATTTTATTGTAGAGTTCTTCCTGATTGGCGATTTCCTGTGTTATCTTGTTAAGGATTTCCGACTGCCCTTGAGAAATCCCCATCATGTTATTAAAGATATTTGTTGCCGATTCTTCTAAGGCTGTAAGGTTGGCATTAGCTGTGTCAAGATAGCCCTGATACAAATCAAGAGTACTTACCGCAGTGGCCAGTACTGCCTCAGCTGCGTCGACAACGGCCTCCGCTTCCTCAACGCCTTGCCCGGCTGCTTCTTGTTCTGATAACGCATCGGCCAGAAGTTCG
>FZPS01000175.1_pt35 | contig 16306 bp, 14 predicted proteins | sample 1817821 | NCBI WGS metagenome assembly FZPS01 (sample SAMEA104158645, study PRJEB21678) | metagenome | place: Germany | collected 2015-04-21
CGGCTTTTTTTATTCCCCCTCTGATCATGTTGTCCGAGCAGGTCGCTGGCTAACGTACTGGGCAACATTAAGGGTAATCCAATCTTTGGAAGGGACATCAACGTATAGTGTGGAAATAGTAGCCCGTTGGCATTGATCCAGCGTGTAGTACCTGCGTAGCAAATCCAATGAAAAGAAGGGGACCGTATCTTGAGAGATCCTGGGTTTTTGGCCGTTCATCGCGGAGGAGATTTATCGCGAGAGGATCATGTAAGACTGATGCAGTGGGCAATTTCTTGTTTCAATCGGGTTTTGGTTTATTATGACAAGGAATTAGATGAAACGATCTGTCATGCAGTTGTGGTTGCCGAAGGATGGTGTAAGGGTAGTTATACCACGGGAGATGCAATCCGTGCCTCAAGGTCTGTTCACGCTCATGCTAGGGAGATTACCTGCCCAGTGGCTCAGGCCGTTGCAAGGGCGGTGGGGCATGGAGTGGCAACAGCCCATATGGCAGATCACAGTATGGGAGCCGCTTTATACGCGCAAAAAGCGTTGAAATTGGCAGGGCAATCGTACCAGGAAGAAAGAAGCTGGCAGGTAGAGCAATTGCGCCATTTGCCCGAAGGCCTGGGAGAGCTGGTTAAAGCTACACTACTAGTTAAGGCAAAGGGCCTAGGCCTCTAGGAGATGCCTAAGGCAGTCTAGCGAAAGGGAGCGGTGTTTATGGGTAGAGAGCAGCTACTGTATGCTTCCCTCCACAACCTGTATCTGCTGGAGAAAGCAGACACGGCCACTATTGTTTCGGATCTGATGGGCCTCCAGGCCCAGTTTGCCAACAACCCCAAGTACGCCTTGCAGATTCGGGCGTCCGATTACAGTGAAAGCAACTGGCATCAGGGGCTCATTAAGACTTGGACATTTCGCGGTACCCTCCATGTGGTCCGCCAGGATGAGCTCGGCCTGTTCCTTTCCGCTGTGGGAGTGAAACCCTGGGATGATCACTGGGGCATTGATCCCAAGGTCAAACCCTACTGGGCAGAAGAGCTGAGGGGCTGGATCGCCTCCGGCATCGTGGAAAGAGACAGACTGAAGGAAAAATGCTTGGAGGCCGGGATGGAACCCGAGCTTCTGGACAAGGTATTCAATGGCTGGGGTGGCCTGCTACGCGATATGTGTGTTAGGGGCATGATCGCCTGCACCCCAGGCACCAAGAAGTGTTTTGTAACCTGTGACCTTGAGTTGATGGATAAGCAAGCTGCCCGCCTGGAGGTAGTTCGCCGCTATTTCAAAGCCTTTGGCCCCGCTTCCCTCACCGACTGCGCCTACTTCACCGGTATCCGTAAGAGGGAGGTAGTTGAGCTTGTGGAAGAAGCGGGCCTGCCCCTGCAGAGCATCTTTGACCATGACAGCGAGCTCTTCTACTTGGGCGATCTCCCAAGTGGCGGAAGAATCCCGAAATGCCTCTTCCTAACCGGCTTTGATCAGCTCCTCATGGGCTACCGCGACCGAAGCCGCTACTTGGATGAGAAATACAAGGGTAAGGTGACGACGAATACAGGCATTGTCTTCCCCACGATTCTGCTCCACCACAGGTTGCAGGCTAAGTGGAAGAAGAATGGAGCTAAGCTCCTGATCACGCCCTTCGGCCGTCTATCCAAACGGGATCGCGATCTCATCGCCGACAAAGCCCAGGAAGTGTTCGGTGCAGATGTCAGTGCAGTAACCTTTGCTGAACCAGGTTAAGGACGGCGTGCAGTATGAACAATCGACAGAGGGATATTGGGATAGGGCCCAAGATGGATTGCACACACAGGATTACAAAGCTCCTTAAGGACATTGAAGGAATGGGGAAGGGAATATGAAAAATCGGATGAAGGTATTTATTCTGATACTACTCATTTGCACGAGTGTGAGTGGTTGTAGTATAGGGGTCGGTTATAGCAGGTCTGTGGCGAAGATTAGTGGCTCATCTTCAAGCTGGACTGGAGAGAAGAGGAAAGAAATAGAATTTGAAAAGGGTCAAACCGTGATGTTTCGTTACCGATCAAAAGTGGATCGTGGAGAGTTAAGCATACAACTTCTAGATCCCCAAGATGAAGTCATTCATGTATTTGAAACCAATAAAGAAGCGAGCATCAAAAAGGAGGTCGTGGACGAAGGCACCTATCTTATCCTAATCTCGGGTACGGAGTTTAAGGGCAGTTATCAAGTGGAATGGTAATCTCGTTACTCCTATAGGCTCGTTGCGTACCGATCAGCGTAAGAATCGAAGTGAGGGAGTGGCTCGTCTGCGAGATGGGGATCGTTCCATCATACACAGCGGTCGCATCTGTCACTACTCGTGCTCTGGGTGGTGGATCTCTCGAATGGATGCAGCGGGTTAAAGCGCTCAAATGTCCAGAAAAGGGTGTTCTTCAGATAACGCTGCTTGCGAACGATTCTGTGGACTCGTTAAGACCGATGTTCTGGTGTTCTATACAAGGTCTTGGGCTAGGATCTTTTTGCAAGAATTTGTCCAAGCTCTCGATACATACATTCGCTGGTGGAACGAACAACAGATCAAGATGTCGTTGGGAGCCAAGAATCCGCTCGGCTATAGGTAAAGTGTTGGTCTAGTAGCATAACCAAGTCCAAAAAGAACGTCCGCACCCCCGCTTGAGCCGCATAAGGTGATCTCATGAACCTTACTTCACGTCCAGCAGACTCGTCGCGCTTTGAGCGCCAAATGAGGTTGGGGATCCTCAGGCCGGGACTCTCTCACAGCACTCCTTCAGATTTCATCTCGCGGTGGACACCCTTGTGCTTGGCTAACGGTTGGCAACTGCCAGCCTCCCTAGCGGACTCCCACCGCAGTTACGCGCCATGCGTAGCGCAAAAGAACACCCACCCCGCTGCCTGCTGGATGGGCTGCTCGGTTCCAGTTTGGGGCCTTGGTTACCAACCTATGAAACGACCCTTCAAGAGCTCGACCGACTCCATTGGAAGAGAGGGCCACGACAGTCCAACTATGTGCGCGTGTTCATCGAAATAGATCCAGAGTTCTCGCTTACAATACAGGATGTGGTCCTCAGAAGTCGGGACGTCTCGAGCCGATCGCTCAATGCACTTGACCACGGAATTATAGCCCTCGAGCATGCTGATCTCGGGTTCAAGCAGTTCATATGCCTCTAAGGAGTACTCGAACTCTTCCTTTAGGTACTGATAGAAATGCTCCCTTTCGAGTGTGAGCTTCGTCGTACCGAAACGGTCAGTCTTGTACAGAGCGATGGGATAACTACACATGGCCACAATATCAGGTGCCGCCATGTCCCGCATCAGGTTCTCAAGTGTCTCTACACGCTCAGCCACTCGGGACATCACCCGCTCTTCTTCCCAAGAACTCCAGCGTCCTTCATCAGTAAGCCCAACCAAATCCCCGCGGCTCAACAGCCATTCCCCGCCGATCTTCTGAAAAGCGACCTCTAAGTACAGCTCTTGCCATTCCCACTCTTCTAAGTTACCATCGTCATCAAACCGTTTACTGTCTTGGCGTATTTTCACACTGCCCTCGGCCTTGTCTCCCTCAATGGTGAGTAACAGATCCCTGAAACCGCCCGAGCGATAACTGTCGTCATCGGGTGGCTCCAGCGATTCTGCCAGCATGGATCTGGGGAGGGGTTCGCCATCAACCACGAAGGGGTCCGTGATAGCACTCATGACTTTCACCACATCCCCTTCACTGAATCCCTCCACGAAGACCTGAAACACTCGTTCTATCAACGCCCGGTCAGAAGGAGCGTTGGCAACACAAAACGACCCTACCAACAGCACGGCCACAGCGGCGAAGCCCACCAGAAACTTCTTCATCTTTTCTCGACCTCCTGTTGAAGCATGACAGACTCTATCGGGGGAAAGAAACGCAGTTCCGTTATCCGCGCCAACTCATCCAGGTAGAACCAGAGTTCTCGTTGACAAGACAGCAAACGGTCATCGTCGGGAAGTTCTCGTAAGGATTGCTCAACGCACTTGACCAAGCACTTGAACCCTTCGAGTACTGTGACCTCCAGGTCAATGAGGCCATACTCACGGATCGGACTAGATTCGAACTCCTCCAAGTAGGCGTAGAAAGCGTCCTTATTCAATACGGTTGCCCGAGTTCCCGCTTCGTCAGTCTCATACACGGAAATGGGAAAACGGAAAAAGTCCGCGCTAACAAGCCGTGTCAGATCGCCGGGCATGGACAGTCCAAACACTAAGACCCGCAGAATAGCCCGTTCCTTCACCTCCTTTTCTTCCGAAGAGCTCCAGTAATTCTCATTAGTTATCCCAATCACATCCATGCGGCTCACCAGCCACGCATTGCCGGTCTTCTGAAACACCATCTCGACAAACATCTCTTCCCAATCCTGACCTATAGATTGTCCGTCACACCATACAATGTCTTGAATCAGTCTCACACTGCCCTCGGCCCGATCTCCCTTAATGGTGAACGACAGATCATTGTAACCGTACCATAACGACGAGTTATCGTATGGCGGTTCCAGAGGCTGTGCAAGCTCGGATTTCGGCCGAGACTCTCCATCCAATATGACCGGATCCGCTAGAACACTAAGTACTTTTGCTATGTCCAGTTCCTGCATTCCCTCTACAAAGGTTTGAAATGTCCGTTCTATTATCTCCTGGTCAGAAAGCGTATTTGCAGAACAGAGTGAACATGCCAACACAAGCACTGAGACAACGAAACCAGCCGCTAACCTCCTCATCTTCTGAGCAACCTCCTGCTTTTCTTAAGTCCCCGGGGGACGAACTGCGCAGCTCGGTCCAACAGTGAGCAAATGGGGATTCATCTTTTCAATTTTAAATAGTATAACTAGATATTCCTGCTTTGTGGCACAAATTGTTTCCAGAATCTGCTATTTCCCTGAGAGTGGGACGTCCTTTTCGCGCCTTCATCAGCCAAACCCGAGATCGATCAACCCACACAACACTTGAGACTGGCTGCACTCCCTGATAAGGCGGCAGAATCGCGTAGGATGCTACCCACTATTTGGGTAGCAGACCTCCCTCACCGGACTTGCCGGCCACTCTTGACTACCACGAAAAATTTGGTTCGTGCGTCGTACCTCTCCATGGTGTTGAGCAGGGCGTGTGTTCCTGCAAGAAAGGAGCGAAATGTTCCAATGCCGGTAAGCATCTTCTGATTGGATGAGGGGATTATCAAGGCCAGCGCCAACAAATCAGGGCGTCTCTGGTTCGAATCCCCGATGGCCTTCCATTGTAACATCAGCTTAGGCCTCCCTATAGGACAGACCGCTTCGAAGGTCTTTTTTGGTTGCTCAATGTTGGCGACAAGGGCTATAGCTAGCTAGTAGTGAACACTTGGCTATACGAGGTCGGCTTGCTTTCCGCAAAAATAACAAGGTGATTTGGAAAAATTGGAAAGACACATAGTGTAGGATTAGGGCAGGGAGGGGTAACGAATGAAAACGACTGCCCGACTACTGCTTTTGATACTCTGTTTGTCCCAATGCTTGCCTGGCGTAATCCATGGAGCCCTAGGCGAGATGGCAAATGACTATGAAGTCTATATGGCGCTTGTCAGCACTTGGAGCGTAACGGGACGATATGAACCGTCGCCACGCTGGACTGTGTATTTTTCTGCCGGCACCTTCTTCCATGATCTCCCCTTGGAAGGGCTCCACAACTTCGACGAGATCAAGAGTATTAACGAAGAACCAGAATACTGGGGCGTCTATGAGATTGACGGTCACAGCGGAACCTGGAAACGGGCGACCTATGAGGCATCGGCGATAGAACTCGACCACGAGGGTAATCTCCTTTTGATGGGTGATACATATCGCAGACTCCAGAGTGTTGACGGGATGAGACTTCATGGCTCTTGGACATACTACTCCAACCCCATTGATGCATGGAGTGAACCAGGCGAGGAGAAGCCCATTATCACATTCTCCAGAGATGGCAGATTCATAGATCATGGTCTGTTTAAGACCGAGTATCTGCCGCTCCCTGAGCACTATGACGAAGACGAATGGCAGGTGGATGAAGCAGACATTGCTCCGGGTCAAGGACGATACGAAATTGCGGATTTTACCCTGATTTTGAACTTTGATGATGGTAGAACTCGGACGGCAGCCTATTCTCTCTTTTATGGCGACCCAACTGAAGAAAGCCCAGCATTCATTTACATTTACCGCGGTCGTTTGTCGCTTATAGAATAGGTGGGGTTGTTACCTGATGGAATACCCCAGCTACAAATGGAATTCTCTCCGTATTGCTGACAGTCAGCTTGTCTCTGGGAACATCTGTGCCCGAGTTTGATTCCGTGATGGCCCACCACTGTAACGCCAGCTTGGGCCTTTTGAAGGAAAAGACCTCTGAGGAGGTCTTTTTTTGTTGATCACTGTTGGTGAAACGGTGCAGCTGATCATGTCAAAAACCGTGTCTCACTTTCTGGGTCCATTTCGCCAAGGGGTTTTATTCAAGCAGTGATGAAAAGACGATGATTCCAGCTTACTTATTGCGCTTTCTGTACGGCTAAGTGCTGGCACCAGAAGTGGTAGGAATAGCTCTCTCTCGCCATGAATATGTTGTACCATCACAATCTGGGAGGAATCAGTGTGCCTAACTTTGCTTGGTTTGGGATTTTAGGACTTGCCCTGCTCTATGCCGCAGGGGTGGTCATGTTTTTGGCTAAACGAAAAAACATGATTCATCTGCGCCGCCACCATCCTCTGCTAGGCAGCGCGGGGGCGTTATCCCTTGCTGCCCACGCTGTGTGGGTCAATCTTACCCATTTTGGCCAATCACGTCCACCCTTGGGGTGGGTGGGACTGGTGGCCATTGCTGGAGTCTTGTTCGGGTATTACGCGATTTCACGGGCCAAGAAGAAAGTTGATCGGAAGTGGCGCAAAATCCACTGGCAGGTGGAACTAGGCGCGCTAGTGCTCGCCACCATTCACGGTATCTCGTTTCTTATTAGAATCTTGGGAAGGTGACTGCAAGGATTACTTGCCTCGTCTTTAAGCTGCTGTTGCTCTATTGGCATCAACGAATGCTGTAGCGCGCCATGACCATTTGGCTAATCCTCCTGCAAATTGAGAAGATCCGCTTGTCCTTGTGGATTTCCCGAAGATTACTGCAAAGCGCCTAGCTAAAGACAAATGCGCCATCTTGGGTTGCCGTTCTCTCACTTGATATCTCACGACTCGGATTGCTGCCCAAGCCTATATGTTGCCGAAGAGGCGAAGTAAGCGGTGGTGGCTTTGTTTGGAGGAGAACTGCAATTCGTGTGGAAGAAAAACCCATCAACAGTGGACTTTGGTCACGCTGTGGGTACACATACCATAAACAGTGGCTTATCGCTCGACAGAAAGCTGAAGTGCAATTGTTTGGGGGGTCAAAATGAGCCAAAGCAAGAATGGATTTTTACCGTCGACTCTGACTGCACTAGCAGGGATCGGGGTTTTTCTGATCAGTCTTTTAGTGGAAATCAGGGTTCCGATTCGCACCGAGGTTGCCAAGTCTCTCGGGATCCTTGTGGTGCTTGTGGGAACTTCCCTTGTAATCTGGTCTGCTATGCATATCAAAGAGGCGTTTTTTGGAGAGGTTGAGCCTAGGCTAGATGTATTAGTCAAGAGTGGACCGTACAGGTTGGTTCGTCATCCAGTTTATCTCGGAATGACTATCGCTTTAGCCGGGCTGCCTATTGCTTCGAGAAGTTGGCCTGGATTAATTGGAGTGTTTCTACTGTTTCTCCCTAGTGAAATGTATCGTGCAAAGTTTGAAGAGAAGGCTCTAGCAAGAAGGTTTGGGGGCGAGTGGGAAGATTATGTGGCCCAGACAGGTTTCATGCTACCCTATGCGAAGAAATAAGGCAGGGTAGATGGAGCCTATCGGCCTAGGGTTTGACCCCAAAAGGGATATCCCATCTCCATACCCAACTTCATGGCAACACGGTTCTAGCAGACCGCAGAACCCACGCAGCACATTAGTCTGGGCTGTCAACTTCTCTCCTACCCTCTCTAGGCATCTCGTGAGGGTGCCGCCTCGATAACTCCTAGCTGACTGTCGACCAAATTGTCAAAACCCAAAAAGTAGTTCTCTATCAAAGACCATCTTGCTTGATCGTCAAGCTTGGCGGTCATAAAGCTGTCAACAATCGCTGCAGCTCTCTTATGGCGTTGCTCTATATCTGTCAAGAAGCGGTTGCGATACTCGCTCTTAGCGGATGATATTCTCGCCAGTTTCAGTGGGTCGTTAATCCTGACAAAAATCTGGGGATTGCGGCCACCGACTAGATCATACGTGGCAAATCCAAACAACTCCAAAAGACAAGCCACCAGTTGATACTCACTATAGGTTTGGCCTCGCTTGGGAACACACAAGTATGTGATAAAGCGATTGCCGGAGGCATCATTCGGTGCCGCCATACGCATGTATCGTTGTATATTGCGCTCAATGTAACCGAATTTCGCTGTGCGCATACAGTATACATTCTCTGCATAGTTCCTGTTGCTTTCTCCTTTGCGCCGCTCAATGAACTTCCATTGGGCGGTCGGAATTTCGTAAATATCTGTTCCTTCATAACAGAAGACATCCAATAGGAGAGATAAGTATTCTCGACGGATTTTCTTCGGGTAGTGTCCCCGAAAAGCGTTGGCAAAGGCTGAAAAGTCAAATTGCTTACCTCCATATGCGCGACGTAAGTCACCGAAGGCTTTTTGCAGTGCCTTCGCTACCTCTAACAAATTGTGGGCGGAGGATTCGTAACCTTGATCATAAGTTATGATGAGTTTGATCCGTGGTACAACCCTGTCGGCGCCAAAGGTGAATAAGCCGCCGTTAAAAAAGTGATACTTGAACTTCGCGAAGGTCAGCTCCTCAAACTTCTCTTCCCATACCCGAGCCAAGTCAATCTCAAAAACATTGCCCATATTCGTTGTAACAACAGTACTCTGGTAGCCGTAACCTGGTGTCACCTTGGGTTTATCATCAATCATTCTCGTGCAATACGCTCCATACTCTTGCATAAACAGTGCTTCAACATCATTCGGCACCACAATGTAGTGTGAAGAGAAGAGATTTTTCGGGCGCACATTGATGACTCTGAAGTGATAAGTCTCTAACAAATCCGCACTCAAGAGCATCAGCCCACTCTTGACTTTCATATCAAGGTCCTTGGGCTCAAATAAGTGGCTGAAAGTATCCGATGAAAATAGGAGATGTCGGCTTTGTTTCGTCTGGTAAAGATCGTAAAGCTTTTTCATGATCGCCTTTATTTGGTAATGCCTGAGACCAGAAAGGCCCCATAATGTCTTGGCATAGCGCATGTCGTTGGGCAGGTAGTCAACGATTGCGTTACCTCGGTCTGTCTTGCGGGCAGCTCGGCCGATCTCCTGTACATAATCTGCCAGCGTTCCGGTTGGGGCAAAGTGATAGACATTGACCACATCGGGAATATTGATGCCCATGCCAAAAGCTTTGGTGGCGAGCATCACTGATGCGTCCCCTTCTCTAAAATTGTTATATGCCTCGTTTTTTTCCGCGCTGTGCATGCCGCTGCCGCTATATTGATGCACAAACTCGTTCGTCTGGGGATAGTTGGCAGTCAACTCCCGTCGGACGTCCTGGATTTGCGAAACATAAGGAAAGTAAACTATCGTCTTTTCTTGATTGGAAATAAATTGTTCAATTCTTTGACAAGTGCGAGTCACCTTTACTTCTTTCTCTGATTTCTGCGGCGTTCTGTTCAAGACATTGATATGAAACCCGATGTTGTCTCTTTTAACATAGCCAACAAACACGTTCTCTGCTGAGCAGTTTAGGTTAAGACTGCGCTGCAGATCCTGCAAGACATCATCGCGTCCTCCATAAACTGCCGTAGCGGTAAGGCACAGCACGGGAAATGGTCTGGCTTTTTTACCTTGGCCAAAGTAGCTTCCTCGCCTTACGCGTTCTAAGTAATCACCTAAAAACCAATAGTCGACCCGAAAGTCTCGTCCCCATGATGTGACCAAGTGTGCCTCGTCAATTACGAACAACCCAATAGTCCGATCGCCGATTAGACTATTCAAGTCGTAAGATAACAATAGCTCTGGGGACAAGTAAACGATAGAATACTGACCGTCTGCAATTCCATTCAGACGTTCTTGCCGCTGTTCATAGGATATCTCCGAATTAATATAGGTAGCAAAATGTATTCCTCTCTCGTGCAACTCTTGGATCTGGTCTTTCATCAACGCGAGCAACGGGCAGACAACTATAGTCAAGGCGTTATGACGTTCGTGTAAATAGATGCCCGGCAACTGAAAGAACAGAGACTTTCCGGCACCCGTTGGGGCGGTAATAATGACATCTGAATATTCTCCGCAACTTGACTCTAGTGCTTTTTCGCACTGGGAGATCACGTTGGACACCAAAACGCCTTGGGAGAGCTCGTAAGTCTCATTGTGGTATGCTGGTTCTTTGTAAAATAACCTAGAGTAGAACTCCGCCTCATGTCCCCAGTACGTTTTCAATAAATCAACGTGAGCATTGGCGTACTCTTGATCTTGGCTTCGAGCCGCCTGATCCAAGGAAAAGACACTCCCAAAGTGAACTGCCAGAGAGTTCAGCGCCTCGATCTCTGGCTGTAGGTCGTCGTTATGGGTCTTTACGAAATAATGCGCTTTGGCCAAATGACCCTCACATAGTTCTATTTTTAGAGCTGGCAGCTCACCGACGGTAACTGGGATGTGCCTCATTGTTTTTTCGAATAGGGCGTTACTGACTATGGGTTCAAAGAATTGCATTTCTACCGCCTTTACGGTGATATCTATTGGGTAATGTTTATTAACATAGGCAAAGTAATCAACTCCATCTATCTCCTTGTAGTCGGAATAAAATGTGGTCAGATTGTGCCCCTCAATATCGGCTGAGTCATTTCCGTACAGCTGGTAGAGAGTAGTACGATCGCAAGAGACTGGCAACGGAAAAAACGTGTCATAAAGGTTGTTTTTGACAACATACACTTTTTTATTGCCGATCCCGAAGTTCACCAACTCGTTGGCCAGGGCAACCAGCTCTTCGTAGAAGCCCCACACACATCCTGATGAACTGATAAAACTCTGCACCAGTTGTCCCGAATCGATGGTAGCTGGATCAATTAATGAGTCAAATCTCAATCCACGGAAATGTTTAACCGGTCCAGCGGACAGTGTGGCATAGAAGTCTGCAGAAAATCCTTGGAAGAAAACAATGGATGACTCAGCCGTTATCCGACTCCGAAAAAACGTAGAGAGCATTTCGCTATAGACATCCGTAATGGGAACCACGTGATTCGCCTCCGTCTTCCTCATTAGATTTGGTAAAAAGACTCAACATATTCTTACTATTCGTTCAAAAACGCTTGAATCCTGCATTGCTAGGGTCTATCGGATTTGATCAATCCGTAACACGAAAAGGACCGTACCCACTCTTGATCAAGCTGCGATACCATAAGCGGCAGCTGATACCTCGTCTTGAAAATCCTGTCTACGCCTTTTCCCCAAAGTTTCCTTTTCATACTGGATTCATCGTGGCAGGTCAAACCCGAACTCTATGGAATATCCCTTATGGTAGAAGGCAGCTAAGCCTGCAGGAACTGTCAGGGGGGAACAATGAAGACACCAGATTCGAACCTACAACTCATTGCCATCTTTCGAGAAGACGGCTTTACCCTAGATTTTGATCCAGTGACGAAAAAGCGATCAGATACTGTGATTAACAAGGAGCGGGAGATCTACAGACTGTACCGTGAGGATCCAGATACCTGCCTCTTTTCCTTGGGTTTTATGGAAGGTCTTGAGGAGCAGGCCCACCGGTCCATAGCCTTTTTGGGCCAAGTGGCCAGGCGATTTATAGTACGTGTGGCCAAGACGGCGGGCGTGGAGTATACCAGGGAAGATACTCTGATTATCCCCAGCGACGACGATCTGCGAGTATTGTTGGCCAATGTTCCCTTCGCTCTTGGAGCCGAGTGTATCAGTGAGGATTGGCTGCAGGGTATTTTCCCGCGCCTAAGAGCGGGCTTTGCCCAAGGAATTGCAGTTTACCCAGGAACTGTGTCGGACTATTTGCGTGAGCGTAATGCTAAGGTTTCGGTTTTTGGACGCGTGTTCTTCCATCTCGTTGAAAACAAAGGCGATGAAAGCTTTCCTTTCGCATTTCTAGCCACATACTCGGCCGGGGACCTCAAGAACAAGAGGGCTTCTCACATGCCGCTGCAAAATGCTTTGCTCGAATATCGAGGGCAGGATGATCTCCTCTTAAAACTACTTTCCACAGTGAGTTCGGCGGCGGATCGAAGTGGATTCTTATCGGAACTTGTAGAAAGCGGAGAGCTGTTTAGACCCCTGAAGTTCACCAGTGACGAGGCCTACAGCTTTCTCAGGGAAGTACCTCTTTACGAAGAATGCGGCATTCTTTGCAGGATTCCAGACTGGTGGAAAAAGCGCAGCAATTCCCTGTCTCTCAAACTAAGCATGGGGGATCAGAAGCCGGCTCAGGTCGGAATGGACAGTTTGCTGCAGTTCAACCCAGAGCTCTATCTTGGTGAGGAGAGAATTACACCAGAAGAATTGAAGGCAATTTTAGCGGAGACAGCTGGCTTACACTTCATTAAGGGCAAGTGGGTAGAGGTGGATAAGGAGAAACTGGAAGCCACCTTAGCTGCCTACGAGAAAGCGAAACGTTTGGCGAAGAGCGGGTTCTATACCATTGCGGAGGCCATGCGTCTAGAGCTGAATACTGGAGAAATCCTGGAGATAGACGATGATCAGGTTAAGGTTGAGGTCACAAATGGAGAGTGGCTTCGCGAAGTCATGGCCAAACTAACTCGCCCCAAATTGATCGAAGACGTAGTGGTGGGAAATGACTTTAAAGCCTCCCTCCGCGCATACCAACAAGAAGGGCTGAACTGGCTCAAGCTCATGCGGGATCTTGGATTTGGGGCATGTTTGGCTGATGATATGGGCCTTGGAAAGACAGTCCAGGTTATAGCATTGCTTGAAGCGATGCGTGAAGGAGCCGGGGGCAAGACTTTGCTGATCATTCCCGCTTCATTACTGGGTAATTGGCAAAAGGAGCTGGACCGTTTTGCTCCAAAGCTAAAGTACAAGGCTATCTACAGTACGAAAGACGAGTTTGATCTAGCCAGTTTCGAGGAAGATTTGATCATCACAACCTATGGTCTTGCGGTGCGTCTGGACAAGCTCCAGGATGTTGCTTGGGATCTGGTCATCTTAGATGAGGCCCAGGCGATCAAAAACCCCGGGACGAAGCAAAGCAAAGCTATCAAGCAGTTGAAGGCAGAGGCCAGAATTGCTCTTACCGGGACACCGATCGAAAACCGCCTATCTGATCTGTGGTCTTTGTTTGACTTTCTCAACAGCGGTTTGTTAGGCTCCTCTCGGGAGTTTAAGGCGCTAACCAAGAAGCTTGGCACAGGTGATCTAGATTATTCCCAGCTGCGCCAGATGATCAGTCCTTTTGTGCTGCGCCGTTTAAAAACGGACAAGTCCATCATTGCAGATTTACCTGATAAGATGGAGCTAAAAGCCTACACTGGACTATCTAGGAAGCAAGTAATCTTGTACCAAAAGCTCGTTGGGGAGTTGGAAGAACATCTAAAGTCGGCCGACGGTATCGGCCGCAAGGGACTGGTCTTGTCCAGCATCATGAAGGCCAAACAGATTTGCAATCACCCTGACCAATACTTGGGCCAAGCAGGATATGGGCCCAAGCACAGCGGGAAGTTTGAGATGCTGCGGGAAATTTGCGCAACAATATCCGAAAAGCGTGAACGGGTTCTGGTGTTCACCCAGTTTCGAGAATTGACTGAGCCGCTTGCAGGGTTTCTGGCCACCATCTTTGGGCGGGAAGGCTTAGTTTTACATGGTCAAACGCCGGTTAAGAAGCGGGCTGCGATCGTAGAACGCTTCTCTGGACTTGATTACGTTCCCTTTATGGTCCTATCCATTAAGGCCGGTGGAGTCGGCTTAAATCTCACAGCGGCCAACCATGTGATTCACTTCGATCGCTGGTGGAATCCTGCTGTGGAGAATCAGGCCACCGACAGAGCGTTTCGTATTGGCCAGGAGAAAGATGTGATGGTGCATAAGTTCATTACGTCTGGAACGATTGAAGAAAAAATTGATCACATGATCGAAGAGAAGAGCAAGCTGGCCACAGATATTTTGGCCGCATCCGGTGAAAGCTGGATTACAGAACTAGATAATAAGCAGCTCATGGAGCTCTTTACCTTAGCAGTGGGTGGTGATAACTAATGGGTCGGTATGGCGGATTCCCTGAGTATGTTCCGGTCAGTGTGAAAAAGGAAAGGATACGAAAGCAGGTTGCCAGGCTCAAAAAGAAGAATCCCAACCTAGCCCCCATTGTGATTGAGGGCAGCACAATTGCCAAAACATGGTGGGGTAAGGCCTGGAACCAAAACTTAGAGCTCTATGCCGATTATTCCAATCGACTGGCTCGAGGCAGAAGCTATATACGAAGTGGTGCAGTTGTTGATCTCCAGATTGAGGCAGGTCTCGTCACCGCCTTAGTGCAGGGCAGCCGCCGTACGCCCTATGAAGTTAAAATCGAAATTGACCCCCTAGCCGAAAACCAGTTGGACAGTATTGCCAAGTTATGTGATCAGAAAATAGCGGACCTAGAACAACTTATTGCCGGCAAATTTCCGAAGGAGTTAGCGGAGATTTTTACCGTCAAGGGCCAGGGTCTTTTCCCCACAAACAAGGAGATTCACTTTGGATGTAGCTGTCCTGACTGGGCCAGCATGTGCAAGCATGTCACAGCGGTCTTGTATGGAATTGGCGCGCGCTTTGATAGTGACCCGGCTTTGTTTTTTACGCTGCGAGACATTGATTTTCATCTCCTAATCAAAAAAACCATAGACCAGAAAATGCAAAGCATGCTTAAGAATGCAGAGAAACCGAGCAGTCGGGTCTTGGAGGATCCCGATGTCTTCGCTCTGTTTGGGATTGAGGGTATCTAAAAACACCCATAGCGAAAGTACTGCCCGCATCTGCAACAACCAGCATTCAATAGTCTTAAGTATCTCTCTTAACAAAGTGCTATGACGTAGTAACCCAGAGAGTTTTCCCTAGTTCACTTTGGGAGCCTAAAGCACCCGATACTGGCTACCTGACACAGCCTGATTGGGCGAGCCAGTTGACGATTTGCTACAGGTGGAGTACGCTATTTCTGAGAGAATGCTCTTAGGGAGGGATCAGAGGTGAGAGGAAAATCCGAAGAACTGGCTGAGTACTATCAGCAGAAATACCCCTTGACTTTCACAAGAGCCGCCATAGACATCGAGTTGAGAAAACGATATGAAGAGGCTTGGAGCGTTGCGAAAGAAGCGGCCGTGATCTTGAAACACGACTTTGCCGCAAGCAAGGTAGCGGTGTTCGGCTCATTAACGGATCTTTCAGCATTCACGCCATGGTCTGATGTGGACTTAGCAGTATGGGGTTTGCCTGAGAGCAGATTCTATGCTGCCGTAGGGGCGGTTACAAGTCTAACCTCGAGCTTTAAGATCGACTTGGTTGATGCCACGGACTGTAGGGAGTCTTTGAAGAAGTCTATCGAATTTGAGGGGGTAGAGATATGACCAAAAGATATCTTGCTCTATCAGGTCGAATTCGTCAAGAATTATCTGAAAGTGCGATGCGATCTCCGCTCGCGGCTCTAACAGTGAAAAAGAAAAAAAGCCTCTGTAATGCCCACCAAAAAAGGTATACAGAGGTTTTGTTCTTTCTGCAAAGCGTTGTATATCCTAGAACTTTTTCTTGTTGCCCACCACAACATTCCCCTCAGACAGCCATTGAGGCCCAGAATTCTACAGCTTTTTCCAATGAGCAAAGTAGACTCCAACCTGAGGTTCGGTAGTCCATAGTCCGGTCGTATGCCAAAAAACCGGCTTTAGTTTACCTCACAACAACTCTGCCCTTGCCGCTGGATTTGGCCTGCAGGAGCAGGTCATCTAGTATCACTTTTCTTATACTTTGCCACACCTAAGCTGCATGCTATGCTTTTTCAGGTGCCAAATGTGCTGTTCTGAATTGGGTCTCTTAAGGGTCTGTACTACAATCATCGATCTCACGGTGTGCTAGATTTGGCGCTTACCGGTGTACGATTCTGCCCCAAACTCCGTGGAAGTTGAAAATGACGGCTCCAAATAACTCTGATAAAATGACTTTGGGAAGACCAAAATATCAGATGGTTAAAAGGAGCTGTCACAATGAAAGTATATCAGGGAAAGCAAGAGACCGTCAATACCGGCATT
>FZPS01000168.1_pt32 | contig 16293 bp, 18 predicted proteins | sample 1817821 | NCBI WGS metagenome assembly FZPS01 (sample SAMEA104158645, study PRJEB21678) | metagenome | place: Germany | collected 2015-04-21
GTTTTCTTTCTAGTCGTAGACATGATTTTTCTCCTCTTAGGTTATTGTCGTATATCTATTATATACTATTTTTATCCTACGACAACTATCCTATCACATAGGGATCCATTAATAATCATGTCATAATTTGGCTCAAAAATTCAAAAAAATCGACAAACTACCAATCTATTTTATGTATTTCGATACTTATTTGCATCAAGTCTTGTCTTATCTTAACTTCATTTATTCGCTTTTATGTTTTTAATCCTAATAAATACTTTTTAAAAATTATCAAATTCAGCAAAATAATGCTCCGCATTTGCATGATACCTCAAAAGTAGACAGCCTAATTAACATTAGATTATCTACTTAGAGGTGTTTTTGTGTGCTAGAAGGAAATCAAATTGTAGTAATAAAGTAAAAATACAAGCTTGTGGAGATTATGAGGAATGTAGACTTGTTTTTGGTGCGTAACGTTAGGCTGAAATTGAGACAACTCGAAGGATAGCCTGGGCTATGTTTTATGTAGTCACAACTGAGATTGTGGTGTTAGTATATTATTGTAGACACGAAAACTCGAACAGTCTAAAATACAGAAAAAGGAAGAAAGTGTCTACATTGGCAAAAGGGCAAAAGAAATACACTGATGAATTTAAAAATACAATTATAGAACTCTATAACTCTGGTAAGAGTTTGTCTGAGCTAAGCAGCGAATATGGCATATCAAAATCACCAATAACTGGTTGGAGCAAGAAATCAAAACTAATTACTGAGGATAAATATACAACTATAACATCTACTGATTATCAAGAAATGATAAAAAAGATGACTAGACTTGAAGAGGAGAATGAAATATTAAAAAAGCCAAGACTATATTCTCAAAGAAGTAAGTTCAGTATATCAATTTATCTGAGACAATAGAAATAACTAGGATATTAATCTTATGTACAATATCTTAAAGGTTCCTAGAAGTTCATTCTATAAATATCTTAATCACAAAGAAAGCAACAGATAAAAAGAAAATAAGATGCTTAAAGAGAGAATTCTTGATATATTAGTTTTGATTTTCAAAAGTATATAACTGAATCTAAAATTTTCATTCAATATTTTAGCAGGAAAGGTTCTACTTACGATAATGCTTGTATTGAATCCTTTCATGCTTCGCTAAAGAAAGAAGAAGTAAATCTAGTTAAATATTATGATTTTCATACTTCAAGATTAGCTATATTTGAGTAAATTGAATCTTGTATAATAGAAAGAGAATTCACAGTAGCATTGGTTATATCACTCCTCAAAAGTGTGAAGATATTGCAAGACTGTCTGCATAAAAAAAGTTCGATTAATTGTGTCTACTATATTGACATAAGTCCAATTCTATGGACGTTCTCAAAAGATTAGGATGTATGGCTACCTTAGAACATTGAAACCATGCATCCTAATATGCATAATATTTTAATTACATTGATTGTCTACTTAATATGGATCAGTTCAAACCTGCCACTCTTTATTACCTGTGAATATTTCCTTTAATTCCTTAACTCTCTTACTAATATTTTTAACCTATAAATTCTTTATAAACCTTTCAATTCTCTTCAATGCCTCCACAATATTTTCATAAGAGGAAGCATAGCAAGCTCTTACAAAGCCCTCTCCACATTCTCCAAAGGCAGTACCTGGTACCACAAGCACTCTTTCCTGTTTCAATAGACCTTCACAGAATTCATCGGAAGTTAAGCCAGTGGATTGGATTGAGGGGAATAAGTAGAAGGCACCTAGAGGTTCGAAACAGCTTAGTCCCATATTTCTAAAACCATTTACCATAACCCTTCTTCTTCTGTTATATTCCTTAACCATTTCATTCACTTCTCTATCGCAATTTCTTAAAGCTTCTATAGCTGCAAACTGAGCTGTGGTTGGAGCACACATTAAAGCATATTGATGAATTTTCTTCATTTCTTCTATTAACACTGGATGTCCGCATACATAACCTAGTCTCCAGCCTGTCATAGCAAAGGCTTTTGAAAAGCCGTTAATAACTATAGTTTTTTCTCTCATCTCTGGGAAGCTAGCTATAGATACATGCTTTTCCCCATAGCTTAACTCTGAATATATTTCATCAGAGATTACTATTAGATCCTTATCCTTTAGTATTTCAACAATAGGCTCTAGTTCTTCCCTTGTCATTATAGCTCCTGTTGGATTGTTGGGGAAAGGAATTATAACTACCTTAGTATTTGGAGTGATAGCTTCTTCCAAGAGCTCTGGTGTCAACTTGAATTGGTCTTCCTCCCTAAGATTAATTACCTTTGCAGTAGCTCCGGTGAAAGCTGTACATCCCTTGTAGGCTACAAAGCTAGGTTCTGGAACAATAACCTCATCTCCAGGACCCACTAAAGCTCTTAGGGCTATATCAATACCCTCACTACCTCCTACCGTTACTATTATTTGACTAGCAGGATCATAATGTAAGTCATATCTCTTTAAATAGTTTGCTATTTCCTGGCGAAGCTCTATAAAGCCTGCATTTGAGGAGTAATGGGTATGACCTTCCTGCAAGGAATATATACCTACTTCTCTTACCTTCCAAGGTGTTACAAAATCTGGTTCCCCAACACCTAGAGATATAACATCCTCCATTTCATTAATTAGATCAAAATACTTTCTAATGCCAGATGGCGGCATATTTTTTACATTATCCCTTATCATATCCTCTATCTTCATATGAATATAGCCTCCCTATCATCCATTGGTTTTTTCTCAAATATTGTACCCTTATCCTTATACTTCTTTAGTACAAAATGAGTAGCGCAGCTTATTACACACTCTTGAGTGGCTAGTTTTTCCGCTACAAAGAGAGCTACTTCCTTCATTGTTCTACCCTCTACTATAACTGTTAAATCAAAGCCTCCAGACATAAGGTAACAAGCTTTAACCTCTGAAAATCTATAGAGTTTTTCTGCCACCTTATCAAAGCCTTCTCCTCTTTGAGGAGTAACCTTTACCTCTATAAGGGCAGTTACAGTTTCGTCATTCATGTTCTCACGGTTAATCAGCGCTGTATATCCAACAATAACATTCTGCTTTTCATAATTCTTTATGGCCGCCTCTACTTCCTCCACGGTTTTTCCTACCATTACCGCTATCTCTTCATTGCTAAGCCTGCTGTTCTTTTCTAGGATCTCTAAAATCTCTTCCATACTTTAATACCCTCCTCTTTAAACAAATAAATGTTTATTTATATAAAAAACTCCTTCTTCCCAATAAGGGACGAAGGAGTATATTCGCGGTACCACCCTAGTTAGTGTCAAAGGACACTCTCTCAACCGGAACTAAAATTCCGTGCCTCTATAACGTGAGGTAACGTCTTATTTATTGAGCAAATAAAGATCCTGCTCATTTCTTGGTAAGAAACTCCAAGGCTGCTTTCCATAATAGCTAACTACCGGACTTGCACCACCGCCGGCTCTCTAAGAGCATCACTACTATGTACTCTCCTTATCAATATTTTTAATCTTTTATTATGTTTTTATTAATTATACAGTAAGCATATTGATAAATCAATAGAGTTTTAGCAAAGATATAAATATTTATTTAAAAGACTAGTAGGCTTTTACACTCTTATTATCACAGGAACGTAAGGAAGCTCTAGTACCCCTTCTGGTATATTTATCTTCTTACCAGTAACCAGATTCTCATATTCTCCACCGTCTATAGGAAGATTTATACTGCCATCCTCAAGTTTCACATTGAAGATACCTATTAGCTTTTCATCGTCCATTTCATAGGTTATAACAATAACATCTTTCTTATCAACAACCCCTATAGAGTAATTCCCCTCTGCCATAATAGTTTCTTTCTTTAAGGCTGATAATCGTTTTATCATAGCCAGGAAGTTTTCTTCCATACCATCCCAGTTCACCTTATCATCATTAAAGAGATCAGGAAGATTTCCATCTCTTGCTTCCTGTCCGTTAAATATCAAAGCCGTTCCCTTCTGGAAGAACATATACGCTGTCCAGATATTTAGCTTTTCATCATCCGGTATTAGTTCCTTAGCTCTAGGCTGGTCATGATTTTCAAGGAATCTTAATTTTACATAGTTGTCTGGATATATAGTTTCCTGCAAAGAAACTCTATCTATATATTCCTTAAGAGTGTTCTTTCCTTCTAAATATCCTTTAAAGTAGTTATGTACATCATAATCGTAGCATATATCAAAGGCATTATATACTTCGCAATCAGAATGGGCAACAAAACCTTCTTTTCTTAGTGCTGAAATAAAGTTATGTTCCACACTTTCTGCCAACCAAATAAAGTCTGGTTTTATCTTATTTATTTCTTCCCTTGCCTTCATCCAGAACTCTATTGGAACTAAAGGTGCCACGTCACATCTAAAGCCATCTACACCCATTTCTACCCAATACTTTAATGTATCAATTAGATAAGTCCATAAATCCTTATTCTTATAGTCTAGATCTACTATATCGCTCCAATCCCCAACCTTGTTGCCTCTTTTTCCATCAGCTTTAAGATAAAAATATTCAGGATGGTTCTCAACAAGCCAGGAGTCTGGAGAAGTATGATTATAAACTACATCAATCATTACCTTCATCCCTAGTTGATGAATTTTTTCCATTAATCTTTTGAAGTCCTCTAAAGTACCGTATTCTGGATTAATGGCCCTAAAATCCTTTATGGCATAAGGGGAACCAAGAACTCCCTTTCTATTCACCTCTCCAATAGGATGTATAGGCATAAACCAGACTATATCTGTACCTAAGTCTTTAATTCTTTCCAAGTCTTCTTCTACGTCTGTAAACTTACCATTCTTTCCATAGTTTCTAACATAAACTGAATATATTATGGCATTTCTTAACTTCTTTGATGTTTCTAAAGCCATACCACCACTCCTTCCAACTATATTATAGCAATAGCTCCAATTAAAATCATTAGCTTTTGGAGCGGTCTACTTATTAATCTTTTTAAGAGCCTTTAATGCCGGTCCTTCTATTACATTACCATCTATATCATACCGGGAACCATGACAAGGACAATCTCAACTTCTTTCAGCATTATTCCACTGGACTTCGCAGCCCATGTGCCTACAAGTAGTATCTACAAGGTGCAAGACTCCATTTTCATCCTTATATGCCCCTACCTTGTTTCCATCCATACTTATAACTTTTGCTGTATCTGCAGTTAGGTCCTCTAAACTTTCTGGCACTGACTTTAGCTTGCCTTAACAAACTCTTTAACTATCATAGCACCTTCCTTTACTAGGTTTCGCAAGGATGGATCCGCTAGTCATGCCCCACTTTTTAAAACCTGTAGCAACAAAAATATTGGTCTTTCCTTCAGAAATAGGACCAATATAAGGGACATCATCTAAAGTAGTCAAGTCCTGTGCTGACCATCTATATAAAATTTCATTTATTCCAAAGTTTTCTTCCGCAAAATCCCTCAGAGCCTCATAGTGGGCCATAGTATTGGTTTCCTGTCCAGTGTTATGATGATCTCCGCCAGCAATAAGAATTTTTTCTCCATTAATAGGAGTATATCTCAAGGAACGCTTAGGATCTTCTGCACTTATGTACATCCCTTCTTCAAAGGCCTCCTTTGTTTTTATTGCTAGGGCATAAGATCTGGAGGCATACATTCTTGCAAAGTACATACCTAATCCATCATAAAAGGGAAAATGGCTAGCAATCACTGCATAATTGCTGTGAACCTTCACACCGTACTCTAAAGTTGTGACTAAACTCTTCTCCCCTACAGGGCTATGATCTATATCTAAAGCTCTTGTATTTTCGTATATACACTGTTCCTGCTGGTTCAGTAGATTGGCAAGAGCTAATAAGTACTTTCTAGGATGAAACATGGCCTGATTTTGAAAACACGCTGCTGCTTCCACCTTAAAGGGCAAGGGTACCATATCCAAGTACTCAGCATTAAGACCTAACCCTTGAGCAGTTCTTACTTCATCTTCTATCTTTTGTACATAGCTTTCCAATTGGGTGAAGACATAATTGTTTTGCAAGACAAAGTCACAATCTATTTTATGCTCATTTATAAGATCTTTTATTAGTTGTAAGCCTGCATTATTAGCTTCACCATATAGCTTAGCCTTTTCCTCTCCAAAATGTGCCTTTAGCTTGTCATATATAAGGCCATGCTGTACTGTAATCTTTGCTGTGGTGTGGCCACAGGTTGCAGATAGGATCTTTCCTGAATCTATCACAGCCACCTTTAGCCCTTCTTTTTGCAATAAATAGGCCGTTGTTATGCCGGTAATTCCCCCTCCTATTACTAAGACATCTACTACAAGATCATTTTCTAAAGCAGGATAGTCCTGGGATTGGGTTGAATCTATCCAATAACTATTTAAAAACTTGGGTATATTAGCCACAATAAAACCTCCTAAATGATTATATCTTTTATTGTGGCAATTCCTTGGTAATCATATGCATAGTAAAAATAAATTCACTACTTATCCTTCTTTTGCAAAAGCTCCCTAGGTATATGGCAGTAACCATTAGGATTCTTCTCCAAATACTTTTGATGATATTCCTCTGCCTCATAGAAGTTTTCTAAAGGTTTTATTTCTGTAACAATTTTTTTATGGTACTTCTCCTGCTCCCTATCTCTGGACTTAATTATTGTATCTAGATCCTCTTTGTCTATATAGTAAATACCTGTTCTGTATTGGCTTCCTATATCATTACCCTGCCTATTTAAAATGGTAGGATCTATTACTGCCCAAAATCTATCCAATAGCTTCTCTAAGGATAAGTGATTTTCATCATATTCTACATAGCAACTTTCTGCATAACCTGTATTCTTTTGGCACACCATTTCATAGGTTGGATTAGAAACATTGCCGTTAGCATAACCAACCTTTGTATCTATAATTCCCTTAAAGGTGTTTAGGTAGGCCTCCACTCCCCAAAAACAACCTCCTGCCAGTACTATCTTCTTCAAGCTATCACTCCTATTTTGTCACTTACTTACGGTTTTCTACTATCCTAGGATAGTTAGCCCCCTTTTCTAAGGCTTCTGTTCCTAAGAAGTCAATTTCAAAGGTAATTTTTTTGTCAAAGTTATAAATCAAAAGAAACTTTTGACCTATAATTAATCTTAGATCATACAGCTTAACATCTACTGCCCTTATGTCACTATCAATTTCCTCTAGACATGGAATTTCATATTCCCTGTCAAAGGGCTTATTGTTCATAAAAAAGGAATACAAATGTCCATCCTCTAACTTGTAACTATTCTTCACAATATCACATATTTGTGACATTGTTTGTGACCCTTTTACCTCAATAGTTATGTACTTTCTCTTATGGGCAGTATTTTTTATTTTGAAAATATAGGCACGATTTCTGTTTGTTACAACTTCCTCATTATCAGCAGCTGGAATATTTAACTCATCCTTAGAATTTACCTTTCTAGCAGCCTTTCCATTAAAATAAGCTGTTGCTATATCAATTTCAGGCTCTTCCACTATATCAAACCAATCATCCACAACAATACTAGTTTGATATTCGTATATATCCTCAAAGGTTTGCTTAAAGTCTATTTTTGTCTTCAAAGCCTGAAACTTATTTTTTGCTTTTTTGCCATCAAGAATAATATTTTCACCAAGATCCGTTAGGTCTAATCCATTAGGCATCATAAAAAATAATTTTATTAAAGGCACCTTGCTATGTTCCGCCTGGTATAGTTCATAAAAGTGTGTAGCTGCATCATAGGTGTTTATGTATATAGGTTGAAGAAGTTGCAAATAATAACCTAAAGGAGTGGCTATATATGCATCCATAGCGAAGGCCAATTCCATTCTGATGGCAAGGGCCATCATTGATTCCTGAGGAAGATTATCTATTTCTATATCATCAAGATTTTCTAAATCGATCTTCTCCAATTCATCCATATCAACAATAATATTATATTTTTCCATAATATTATTAAGGTATTCATTTAAATCCACAGCATCTTTTATCATATTCCTCAAAGAGCTAACACTAAAGGAGCTCCTATCTAAGGGAAAGAGGTCACACATTTGCTTTGAAGCAATAGAAATCACTGCCTCAACTAATCTTTTTAACTGTTCCCTCTTAGTTAAATTAAAAAACACCTCCATATTACTAGTTACTGCTGTAGCTCTATGTACTCCTATGGAGGGCATTTTTTTCAAGAGGCCCAGTTCATAGGCAGTGTTAGTTAAAAAAGTTACATAGAAAATTTCTTTAAAGGTTAACGAATCTATAATTGCTTCTCTTTCCTCATCAAGCAATAAACCACTTGCATCCACTCCAATGTCTGGTCTGCAATTATCCAAAAAATACTCTAAATCCTTTAGAACAGGATGGTCTTCCACTGTAAAAATTACAAAGTCCTGCTGAAAATCCTTGAGTTTTTTTCTTGTATATACCGGCCTTGCTATTGGAACAACCACAAGGTCTTCATTAAACTTTTCTTTAATCTGCATATTTATAAAATTTGCTGGACTTAGGGAAGTATCGGAAATCAGAGCAGAATAATACCAAATTCTATAGCAATATGGCATAGCCTTTAAAACAGGCTTTCTTTCTTCAACTTCTAAGAATTCATAGTTATCTAAGAACTCTTTCTTATAAAAATCCAATACTTTATTTATACTTTCTGTTTCTTGACAATAGTTCTCTATACGATTATCCATTTAATGCATCCTTTCCCTTTAACTAAAAAGATTTTACCTCAACTAACAAGGTTATGCAATATTAGACAAGCATATTTTATCCTTTAGTAGTGTCCCTCTATTTTCTTCCTTCTCATCCTTCTAGTAAGACTAAGCATAAATAGTGAAGCTAAAGCCATAATTATTGTTATTGTAGTCCAAACTTCATGGATTGAAATATAATCTAATAAAATTCCCATTATAAATGGCCCTATAGCAAAACCAGCACCATAGATAATTTGGAATATACCGCTTACCCGCCCTCTATAAGGGGGAGGGGTCATACCAGATATAAAGGCATTATTGTTTACTGTAATCATGGTTTCTCCGAAAGTCATTACAAGTATGGCTAGGTAAAACATAGAAAGAGGTCCAACGAAAATTAGTAGAGCAAAGGTTAAAGTATAAAGTATCCCTCCCATGGCAATTGCCTTAGTGGGTCTGCTTTTTATAGTTAACCTAGTCATAATAGGTGTTAGTATTAAAATCAAGACTCCATTTAATCCTTCCATAGTACCGTAATACTTTGGCCCATTTTCAGGGAATAGCTGCACTACATGAATTGGCAAGGTAAATGCCAATTGGGAAAAAGCAAAGTTATAAAAGAATAGTATCCCTGAGAAAATTAAAATATACTTATTATTTAACAAAAACTGAAATACATTTAAATTTTTCTCCTGGCTCTTTTCTTCCCTAACTTCATTTTTAGCTTTGGACTGATTATATTCCATGTTTGGAATATATATAGCTACTAAAATTACAGATATGACAGTACTGATAGCATCAATAATAAAGACCAAATAAAGATAATTCCTAAATAAAAAACCTCCCAATACAGGAGCAATGGAAAAACCTAAATTATGCCCCATAAAAGTTAAGGAAAAGGCTCTCTTCCTATTATGTTCATTTGTTAAATCTGCCAATAAGGCGTCGTAGGCAGGTAATGAAGCAGCTAAAAAAGATGACCCCAGCATCAATAAATAGACTACTAACATGGAAGGTTTTATAAAACCACAGGCCATAAAGACCAATGCTGCTAGACTATGAAATATTATTATAACTTTTTTTCGTCCAAGGCTATCAGCTAGTCTTCCTCCAAATAATAGTCCCGGCACAAAACATACATTTAGCATCAGCATATAGAAGCCTGCCTGTGAACCATTTAAGCCAACTTTCTCCGTTAAAATTAAAGTCAATAAGGGCATTATAAAATTTCCTAAACCATTAATAGTTTTTGCTACTACCAAAACATAAACTTCCCTTGGTAAATGAAGATATTCCTTAAAAATTTTCATAGTCTTGCCTATCTCCTTATAGTTTTACTAATTTTATTTTGTTCATTTTTCATAAAAGGACACATGGAAAATTCTGTATTAAACCTAATATTGTTCTATTATACCATAAAAACAGATTAATATTACAATTTTCGGCTTTTTAGAACATATATTAATGGCTGTATTCATCTCTCAAAAGAAGCATCTTTTTGAATAATAGGTCAAGTTTAAATCCATAATCATGTATCAGAAAAGCCTTTATCTTTATAGGATAAAGGCTTCTTGTTTGCAAAATTCAAATCTATCTAATAATTTCCTCTCCCGCAACCTGCACAAGATAAGAAGAACAGTGCAATTATAAATAATATTTCATTACTTACTTGTTTATCTTTGGAGCCGTATCTACATCTACTCATGTTTAAACCTCCTTATTATTCCTCTAAATTGGTTTATTACTTTTTAATTATTTATTCTTATCACTAGTCATAGCAGCATTCAGAACTACCTTTGTTGCTCTTTGAGAATTGAAGAACTATAAGAATTAATATGATCAATGTTGGGAAATCACATATACAATTGGAGCCCTTACCTAGACCTCCGCCAAAGCCCATACCATAACCCATACCATAGTTGCAGCCACATTTTGAATATCCTGACATCTTTAACCCTCCTTATTTCTTTAAAGCTAGTTTCTTATTTCATTTCCTAATAGTTTATTTTGCCGAAATACCTAAGCTTTCGACAGTTGAGGTTTATACTACATAATATTCAGGTTCAAGAATATTGTTACCCTTGCAATATGGAACTTTCTTATAGCTAGAGCTAACCTATACCAATATACCAGCCCATCCCTTCATTTCCATTAAAATATTTTATCATTTTTTCTTTTTATTGAACTTTTAACAGCAAATTTCGTATATAATTATGTAGAAGAATGACGAAAAATACGCAAAAGAGGGGATAGACAAATTGAAGAAAAAAACAGGAAAAGTAAGACTACTTATTGCAGGAATTATATTTTTTAGTTTAGGCTCCTTTACAGCCTTTAGTATTATAGGTTATAAAAATAATCCTAATAAATCTATAGAGAGTTCTGATAATAAAAAGCAAGAATCGGAAAATTCAAAGAAAAACTCAAAAGACAAAGAAGCAAACAATAATGATAAAAACAAGGACGAGCAGTCCCAATCTGAAACAAAGGACCCTATTACAGCAGGTAAAGACCAGCCTTTTACTCAGGATACTGCTAAAGCAAGGGAAGTAATGGAAATGTTAAAAACTAGGGTAGATTCTGACAAAGAAAAGAAGATTGCCTACCTTACCTTTGATGACGGCCCTTCTACTACTGTAACTCCATTAGTTTTAGATATTTTAAAAGAAAATAATATCAAGGCTACATTTTTTGTATTAGGGACCTCCATTGAAAAATCTGAAAAATCTAAAGAACTATTAAAAAGGATAGCTAATGAGGGACATACTATTGGCAATCATACTTATTCCCATGATTATAAGTTATTATACCCAAATAGAACTGTTAATCCTAAAAGCTTCCTAGAGGATCTTGAAAAAAATAATAAAGCTATCTCTCAAGTCTTAGGAGAAGGCAGTGAATCAAAAATAATTAGATTTCCCGGAGGTCATGCTTCCTGGAAAGGTACAGCTGAAGTAGACAAGCTTCTAGAAGAGAAAGGCTTCGTGTATATAGAATGGAACAGCTTAATCGGCGATGCAGAAGGAAAAAAGAGAAACAAAGATGAGTTAATAGAAAGATTTAAGGAAACAAGGAAATATGTAGCCTCTGACAACGATCTAGTAATTCTAATGCACGACACTTACGGTAAAGAAAAAACAGCAAAGGCTCTTCCAGAAATAATAAATATTCTTAAAAGCGAAGGATATGAATTCTCTACTTTGCATTAATAATTAAACTAATATTTTTAATGTACGAGCTATCTTGTAATTTATAAAATTTGAATTTTGTCCTTATATGGATCTTTAATTTCAAAACTTAATTATAATATAAATTAATCCAGTAGGAGGGAAAATTAATTTTTCCCACCTCTCACAGTATATGCCTCCTAAATCCTATTCCTCATTAGCCTTCAAATATTCTATAAACTGTCTTGCTACTCTAGGAGACCTACCATTGTGCCTTAGGGCAAATCTTTCTGCTTCCAGCTCCAATTTTTCTGCAGACAATTTCACCTGGTACTTGTCTGCTAGACCATGAACAATCTCTAAAAATTGCTTTTTATCAGGTTTGGAGAAGGTTACAGAAAGCCCAAACCGATCAGACAAGGATAGGAGCTCTTGAATTGTATCGTTAATATGAATATCATCTCCTCTTCTATCGGAGAAGGATTCCTTTACTAGATGTCTTCTGTTGCTAGTTGCATAAATTACTACATTGGAGGCCTTTGTAGAAACAGAACCTTCTAATATGCCCTTCAATGCTCCAAAGTCATCATCATCCTTGGTAAAGGACAAGTCATCTATAAACAAGATAAACTTCAATGGATTTCTGCTAATAGTATCCATTATAATGGGCATATCTCTTAGCTGTCTCTTTGTGATTTCTATAAGGCGAAGGCCTCTGTCCCTGAATTCATTGGCTACAGCTTTCACTGTTGAGGACTTACCTGTTCCTGCATCTCCTCTAAGAAGTACGTTAGCAGCAGGTTTCCCTTTCAGTAGAGCTAAAGTGTTGTCCACTACAATTTTCCGTTCACTTTCATAGCCTTCTAGTTGACAAAGCCTTATATTATCTGGGTATTTTACAGGAGTTATGCTAAGATCCTTAATCATAAACACATGATATTTAGCAAAGATTCCATAGCCATATAAAGAGATATCCTTAATTCTGTCTATATATATAGCAGTAAAATCTAATGAAGAAGTATTCCAGCTAGCTAAAAATCCATGATAATTTATAGCCCTTCGTAAGTCCTTAGCTGTCAATCGAGATACTTGCTCTAATACTTTTAGCTCATAACGTAAGCTTTCTTCAATAGCTCCATCAACCTTTAAACCTTCAGCAGATCTTAAAACATAAACGTTTTCATCTTCTAACACCTTACTTAATATGTAGTCAGTGAGGTTTTCCCTTTCCTCTAGAAGAGCTGACGCAAAGGCTGAATATCGGCTCACCTGTTCTATTGTATTTTCAGTATCACAGCTTAGTAGCTCTTGTAGATGAATTATTACCTTATCCTTTAGAAGATTTCTAAATATAACCAAAGAATGAAGCTTAATATTCAAATCTTGTAAATTAATCATAGTTAAACTACACACCTTTCATTAAAGGTTTACCAAATAACTATATTGTAACTCAACTTATGGAAAATTAAAAGACTTCATATGGCGGCTTTTAATTATAGGAAAAAACCCAAGGGCATAACCCTTGGGCTTTTATCCTGTTAAGAAGAAGGGGGATTCCTTACTACAATTACATTTTATCCTTTCATTATGACAATTTAATGTCAACATTAAGTACTAGCTGTTAAATATTTTTTAATAAACTGTTAAGATTTGTCCTTATGACTGATTTTCCAGCTTATGTCTAGAATTCCCATTGACTTTTTCCATGGCCATTACAATTTCCTTTATTATATCAGCTCTAAACTGAATCACCAGTTCATTAAGCTTAGTATACACTTCTCCCTTGTCAGTAGCTACATAATGAGGTTTTAAATGGTTTAAAGTAATAGCCTTTATATCCTCTAGACATTCACTACAGCTACATACATCTTTATAACCTTTAATAACTGAAGGTAGAATCAAATCTACTATATCCTCCATATAATTTTTAACCATTCTTTCCTACTCCTTTTTTCCTTTTTTATTAAATTTAATATAAATTATTCCTCATACCTATATGATAACGTTTTTTGTAAATTTGTGTCAAGGGTTTTTGTAAACGTTTTTGACTTTATATAGACTTCTACCTCAAATTTTAACTTATACAGTCACTTTTCCTAACCTTTCCCATAAATAACAAAAGACCGTAGGAAACTTTTACAAGTCTCCCACAGCCTATTACTATGCAAATAGGACTCTATCACTAAAGCCACTATTGGAATTTAAACTTTCAAAATGGGAAAGAAGCTTATTTACTGTTAAATTCTTTTTCTGCTCTCCCTGAACATCTAAAATAACCTTTCCTTGGTCCATCATTAATAATCTATTCCCCATTTTTATAGCATGATTCACATTATGAGTTACCATAAGTGTGGTCATATCATATTGGGTGCTACTCCTGCAGATGGGTCTTGGAATACACGTCCAATATTTCTTGACCGCTTATATTCAGGCATAGCACTTATATCTAACCCCTCTAACTGAATAGTGCCATAATCTGATTGTATTAAACCTGAAATCACATTTAATAAAGTAGATTTACCGGCTCCGTTGCTACCTATTATTGTTATAAACTGTCCCTTATTAACACTTAGGCTTAAATCATTGAATACTACCTTTTCATTTATACTACCAGCATTGAAAGTCTTATGCAGATTTCGTATTTGAAGCACTATTACCACCACCTACTAAGGATTTTGTTTTAAATTTAAATGATACTCCATTTAAAGATAAGGCCACAGCAACTATTACTGCTGTTACTAATTTCAAGTCTGATTGAGGCATACCTAATCTCATAGCTAAAGCTATTGCCCCTTGATATAACATAGCCCCAAAAACTACAGCTGTTGTAGCTTTAATGAAAGAAAGTTTTCCCCATATCATTGTTAAAATTTTTAAAATAGTTTCACCAATTATTACTGCAGCAAGTCCCGTAACTGCCATTCCTGTGCCCATACCTGCATCTGAATAACTTTGACTTTGTGCAAAAATAGAACCAGCCAAAGCTACTAACCCATTAGCAATAATAAGACCCATAATTTTAGTGCGATTTTTATTAACTTTACTAACACTACAAAACAAAGAACAATTAATATTCTTATCCATGGTTCATCACTCTTTGGAAGTATTAGTTTATCTGCTAAATTTAATGATATATTAGGCATGCCCATGACCCTTATATTAACAGAATACAATCCCATCATTACCAGAATACCCGATAATAGACTATTTATCTTTAATCCTACGTGGAGAAAACCTGTTACAAGCCCTGCTAATCCTCCTGCAATTAGAGCTAGTAAACATGCTACAAAAGGGTTTCCGCCCTTATTTACTATCCACGCAGCTGTAACGGCAGCACCTAGGGGAAAAGTTCCATCTACTGAAAGATCTGCGAAATTAAGAATCCTGAAAGTTATATAGACACCTACTGCTAATATACCGTATATGAGCCCCTGCTCCATTACATTTTGTAGAATTTCCATTTATTTTACCCCTCCAGTTACCGTATCAGCTTTTTCTAAAATGTCACTTGGCACTGTTATATTTAGTTTCTTTACAGCATCTGTATTTATTATTAATTCCATCTCTTCAAGTAAAGTTATAGGAAGATCCTTAGGCTCTTTACCATTTATAATTTCTACTGCCTTAAGGCCAGTTTCATATCCAAGCTGGTAGTAGTCTATACCTGAAGTTGCAACATCTACTTGCACCTGTGAATTTTTTCAGCGGTATTGTATTTAACACCTACCTTTTTTGCATCTGGAATCAACTGTTTTAGCAAATCAAATTGCTTGTCTATAGGCACGTTATCAGAAGTTCCCGTTACATTGTTTCCTGAACTATCCATAGACTTTGCTAGTCCAGCTCCTACTGGATCAGTTACTGCTGTTATAAGAATAGGAATCTTATTAGTCTTATTGTAAGTAGCCTGTGCAGATGGAGTTGAAATTGCAAGAATCATATCTACCTTATTAGAAACAAAATTTGCAGCAATAGTATTAGCTGTTCCTTGCTGGTTTTGAGCGTTCTGTACATCTAATTTTAGATTTTTCCCCTCTTCATACCCCTTGTCCTTCAAAGCTGCTAGGAACCCTTATCTAGCAGAATCTAGCGCAGGATGTTCCACCAGTTGACTTATACCAATCTTAATCTCCTTTTTATCCTTTAGTGCTACATTTTCTGATCCACCACCGCTGCAAGCAGCTAGTAGTGAAAGCCCCATTAGCAAAGCCATAAGCCTCGCCACTTTTTTTACCAACATTTTACCTTCCCCCTATTTATTTAGTTTTTTAACATGGTGTTTATAATGTTGGTATTCGTAAGAATGCAAAAAACTCCCCAATAGGAGAGTTTTTTTATAAAAGTATATACTAATCCGCTATAAATTCTTTTTCTCCTACCATACTACATTCCTACACTCTTGCCTACCACACTACTACAAACTTTACCATGCTACATAACTACTAG
>FZPS01000144.1_pt81 | contig 16282 bp, 13 predicted proteins | sample 1817821 | NCBI WGS metagenome assembly FZPS01 (sample SAMEA104158645, study PRJEB21678) | metagenome | place: Germany | collected 2015-04-21
CCAAGAGCTGTGCCGCATTGAACGCCATCATTCCTTGCGATGCAAGAATTCGGTAATCCAGCTCGCCATGCGAAATCATGATCGGCGTGTCCCATTTATCCACAAAGCGGTGGGGAGAATTGGCATATGAGCGTTGTGCCACAGGATTCGATTTATCCCAGAAGGGGCCACCCAAATCCCAATTGGCAAACCACATTTCCTCGGTTTCGAGGTATTGGGCTTCCAAATTGAAAATGCCGGCATGAGCATAAAAGGCCTTGAAGCGTTTGTTGTGATTTCCGGCCAGCCAGAATACCGAAAAACCGCCGTAACTTGCGCCCGTACAGCCCAATCGGTTTTCGTCCACATAGGGCTCGTCGGCTAAGGCATCGATGGCGGAGAGATAATCTTTCATGTTTTGTCCGCCATAATCGCCGCTGATTTGTTCCAACCATTCCATTCCAAATCCCGGAACACCGCGACGATTGGGTGCAACTACGATATAACCGTTTGCAGCCATCATTTGGAAATTCCATCGGTACGACCAGAACTGACTGACCGTATTCTGCGGCCCGCCCTGACAATACAACAAGGCGGGATAAACTTGCGTTGAATCGAAACGGGGTGGGTAGATTACCCAGGTGTGCATCTGTTTGCCATCGGAGGTTCTTATCCATCGTTCTTCCACTTTGCCCATGGTCAGTTGGTCGAGAATTTCCTTATTTTCGAACGAAAGTTCGACAGCTTTCCCCGACGCGATATCCACCGAGTAAATCTCATCGGGTTGCAACATGGAATGGCGTTTGGCAATCAGTTTTCCCTCTTCTCCCAACGCCACCGAGACATAATCGTGGACACCTTCGGTAATCGGCTTTACTTCTTTTGTCGTTCGGTCTGCCATGAAAAGTTGCGTTTTGGCTTTCACACAGGAGACAAGGAACAAGGTTTTGCTGTCGGCATTCCAGATGAAGGCATCGGTATTGTAATCGAATTTTTCGGTTACATAGGTTTTTTCTTTCGATTGCAGATCCATAACGAAAAGGCGGTTTTTGTCCGACTCGTATCCTTCGCGTTCCATACTTTGCCAGGCAATGTATTTTCCGTCGGGAGAAAATTGCGGGTTGGTGTCGTAACCCGGCATGCCTTCCGTAATGTTGATGGTTTCGCCGGTTTCCGGATGATACAGATAGATGTCGGAATTGGTGGATAGTGCATATTCCTTGCCTGTTTTTTTGCGACAGGTATAGGCAACGATTTTACTGTCGGGGCTCCATGCCAGTTGTTCCATTCCGCCGAAAGGCAGCATGGGCGATTCGTACGGCTCGCCTTCCAGCACGTCTTTGGCGTGTTGTAATTTGCCTTCCGAAAAATCGGCCACAAACGGGTGCGGTACTTCCGTTACCCATTGATCCCAATGCTTGTACATCAAGTCGTCGATTATTCGTCCCGATGCTTCGGGCAAATCGGGATAGCGGTCGGCAGCCGTGGGTTGTGTTTTTACGTTTTTGACGAACAATACCTTTTTTTCGTCGGGAGAGAACGAAAAACCATTGATTCCACCTTCGATATCGGATATTTTTTCCCAATCGCTTCCGTTGGGATTCATGGTCCAAATTTGAGGTGTTCCCTCTTTATCGCTTAGAAAAGCAATTTTTTTTCCGCCGTTTATCCAGCGGGGGTTGTTCTCGCGGGAATTGGAATGGGTCAATTGCTTTTTCTCCGAACCGTCGGCTTTCATTACAAAAAGCTCGGTATTCATTTTGTTTTGCGGTATACTCACGTAAGTGACTTCATAAACAATGTGCGATTTGTCGGGAGAAACCTGCACTTCGCCAACCCGTCCAAAGCTGTACAATACTTCCGGCGTCATAATGCCGGTTTCAATTTTTGGAGATGACTTTCCAATGATTTCTTCCATTTCGAATTTTTTATCCGATTTTTGTGTGTTTGTCGTACATGACGACATCAATGCTCCTGCTAACATATATGCGATAATCGTTGATTTTCTTTTCATAAAAGGATGTTTTTAAGTCTGTTTTTGGTGAAGCCGAAACACCGCGTAAATTATAACGTTGGCCGGTCATTTTTTGCGAAAGAATGTTGGGGTTGAAAAATTTTTCCGTCTTTCAGGTAAATCGTCCTGTCGGTGAGCGCCGCCAGCTGTTCGTCGTGAGTAACGATTACGAAAGTTTGGTTGAGCCTGTCGCGCAACTCGAAGAAGAGGTTGTGAAGTTCGGCTTTGTTTTTTGTATCCAAACTGCCCGACGGTTCATCGGCCAAAACCACCATTGGGTCGTTAATCAGGGCTCGGGCTACGGCCACCCGCTGTTTTTCGCCTCCCGAAAGTGCGGCAGGTTTATGATCCATTCTGCCCGTGAGCCCCATCATATTTAGCAGCTCTTTGGCTTTTTTTTCTGCATCGCCGTGTTTTCGGTTTCCGATTAACGCCGGAATCATCACGTTTTCCAATGCGGTAAATTCGGGCAGTAGTTGATGAAACTGAAATACGAAGCCGATATTCTTGTTGCGAAAATCGGAAAGTTCCTTCTCTTCGAATCGACTCAGGTCGTCGTCATTGAAAAAAACTTTCCCGGAGTCGGCCTTTTCAAGTGTTCCCATAATCATTAGCAACGTGGTTTTTCCCGCACCACTGGGACCCACAATGGATACGATTTCCCCTTTGTCGACTTCCAGATCGATGCCTTTCAAGACCTGAAGATTTCCGAAACTTTTGTATATCTTTTCAACTTTTATCATGAATTGGTTTCGTCACATATCTTTTGGAATTGCGAAGTTAAGAAAAAACCGGGAATGTAAACCAAAAAAGCAGCGAAATGGTTTGTAAAGTACTCGATTCCAATTCACAAATTTAGATGCGTTTATACCAAATCGATATGCCGTGTCTTGCTCTTTTCCTGCTTCTATTGTTGTATGAATATTGGGAACAGAAATTATTTTTCCTTGCTTTCCAGATGTTGTTTTCCTTGCCGGAACAATTTCGCAACCTTTTTAAGATCGACTTTCGTGTCGGAACAATTTCCTCTTTCGCTCCCAATATCAAATTTTGTCCCGGAACAATTTTTTCCTCCCTTCTCAACATCGATTTTCATGCGGGAACATTTTTTCTCTCCTTTCCCCACTTTGATTTTTGTACGGGACCATCGTTTTGCTCCAATTTCATTATTATTCTTTAACCGGAACGGTCGTAGTTATCAAAACATGTTATTGAAATTTAAGCACAATCGCCGTTGCAGTTAAATTGTGTTATTCATATTTAACCACTGCGCCCGTAAGCATTAAAGCATGTTATCGAAAAACAGGCAAAACGCGCGTTTATACTCGATTTCGATCTCGCAACGAAGGCAAAACTACAGCATTTGCTGCAACCTTGCCGTCATATTCGACCGCAACGTTGTTCCTACCAACAAGTATATTACCGATAGTTGATTACAATAGCGGTTCTGCCACAAGCATGTTACCGGTATCCAACCGCAAGGTTTGCGGGCTTTACATTCCGTTTATGGAAAGTGCGCCAAATAGCGGTCGGCATTACATCGTACGCTTTATTTTCGTACAGGCTACGGCTTGTTCTGCCTTGTGCAGACAATACGTCACAATACCGACGAAGCGACAAACTTGTTTTGTCTTGTGCAAGACAATACGCTCCGTACCACATGCAGACAATACGCTCCGTGCCTCGCAGGGGTTTTTTATTTTTTTTGTTGAAAACGTTGATTATGCAGAAATTCAAATTGAGTTGGATGGCGCTGTTGAGGAACGACGAACACGCCCAGTTGATCGAGCAGCTGTGCGGCATCCTCGACGATTGCCCCATCGACAATCTGTACGTAACGAAAGCGGCCGCAAAGGTGAAATTACACCTTCCCGCCCTGCGTTGCGTCAGATCGGAATCGCGCAAGCACGAACTGACGGCTGTGCTGGACGAGTTGTCGGAAAAACGCCGTCGTACGTTGATCTCGCTCGACAACGGATCGGCTCCTGTAGCCATCCCCGATTTCACGCGCGGACATTGGAACGATGTGCAGGGATACCGTCACGCATTCGTCGAATAGTTGCCTACGCAACTTGGCGGTTGCATGCTTATCGAAGTTGCTGCATTATTTGAAATCGAAAAAATGTTTTGATAATGAAAAAAGCACTTTTGTTTGCGATGATTTTCGCATGTTATCATGTTATGGCTCAGCATTCCATCACAATTGGTATGTTGGATGATGAATACTGGTGGGGTGGTTGCCTATGGTGCGCGCATGCCTTATATACAACCGGTTGAAGAATTCGATTTAGCCCGACAGAATAATAACAATCAAGTAGTTCCGCTTTTGCTTTCCAACAAAGGACGGTATGTGTGGAGCGATTATCCGTTTAAATTTTCGGTATCGGGAGATGAAATTTTCATTCGTTCCGATTATGAACAAATTACTGTTCAAACAGCAGGTTCTACTTTACGGGATGCTTACCTCGATGCTTGTCGAAAGTATTTTTCTCCTAGCGGACAATTGCCCGATACGTTGTTTTTTACCCGTCCGCAGTACAACACGTGGATCGAATTGATGTATGATCAAAATCAGAAAGATGTGCTCAAGTATGCGCAAGGGATTGTGGATAACGGATTTCCGGCCGGAATCCTGATGATTGACGATAACTGGCAAAAATATTACGGAAATTTCGAATTTAAGCCCGATAAATTTCCCGATCCGAAAGCAATGGTAGATAAGCTGCATAGTATGGGGTTCAAAGTCATGTTATGGGTATGTCCTTTTGTTTCTGCGGATAGTCCCGAATACCGCATGTTGAGGTCGAAGGGTTATCTTCTTGAAAGTAAAAATGGCAAACCGGCCATAATCGATTGTTCGCCATATGGAATATGCGTTTCCCGGGGAAGGTTTTGCCGAATGCAACGATCAATATATGTTGGGCGATCGTTATTTGATTGCTCCAATTGTTACAAAAGAAAATACCCGTATCGTCAAACTTCCAAAAGGAAAATGGAAAGACGATACGGGTAAAATTTACAAAGGTGGACGAACGATTTCTATTGATGTTCCCTTAAATCGTTTGCCTTATTTTGAACGATTGAAATAAAAAGTCGTTATTTCTTTGGCTTTAGCATGATTCCCAGCTCGTCCAATTGTTCTTGTTCGACGGGAGCGGGAGCATTCAGCATGACGTCGCGTCCCATATTGTTTTTGGGAAAGGCAATGCAGTCGCGGATGCTGTCGAGGCCGGCAAACAACGATACGAGTCGATCCAGTCCGAAAGCTATGCCGCCGTGGGGTGGTGCTCCGTATCGGAAAGCATTCATAAGAAACCCAAATTGTTGTTCAGCCCGTTCTTCGGTAAATCCGAGAACGGAAAATATTTTTTTCTGCAATTGACTGTCGTGTATACGGACAGATCCTCCGCCGACTTCCACACCATTGATAACGATATCGTAGGCATTGGCACGAACAGCTTCGGGATTGGTGTCAAGCAGTGGAATGTCTTCGGGTTTGGGAGAAGTAAAAGGGTGATGTCTGGCAAAGTAACGATTCAGCTCTTCGTCTTTTTCCAATAATGGAAAATCGACAACCCACAAACATTGGTAGTCGAATTTGTTTCGTAATCCCAACCGAGACCCCATCTCTAAACGCAGTTCCGACAGTTGTTTTTGCGTTTTTTCCGTTTCTCCTGCCAGTATAAGAAGCAAATCGCCGGGTTTTGCATGACACCGTTCCAGCCATTTTTTCAGGTCCTCTTCATTGTAAAACTTGTCGACGGACGATTTGATGGTGCCGTCTTCGTTATACCGTACATAAATCAAACCCTTTGCTCCAATTTGCGGGCGTTTTACAAAATCGGTCAGTTCGTCCAACTGCCTGCGTGTATAATTGGCACACCCTTCTACGCAGATGGCACCCACATATTCAGAGGAATCGAAAATGCCGAAATTGTGTCCTTCGGTCAAATCTTTGATTTCCACCAGTTTCATATCGAAACGGATATCGGGTTTGTCCGATCCATAATATTTCATGGCATCGGCATAACTCATTCTTGGGAAATTGGGGAGATCGATACCTTTGATGGTTTTAAAAAGGTATTTTACCAGCCCTTCGAACATGTTTAAAATATCGTCGCGATGAACAAAAGACATCTCGCAATCGATCTGTGTGAACTCGGGTTGGCGGTCGGCCCGGAGGTCTTCGTCGCGAAAACATTTCACGATTTGGAAGTATCGGTCGAATCCGGCAACCATAAGCAGCTGTTTGAGCAGCTGAGGCGATTGCGGAAGCGCATAGAATTCACCCGGATTCATCCGTGAAGGCACAATGAAATCGCGTGCACCTTCGGGTGTGGAAGCTATGAGCGCCGGCGTTTCTACTTCCAGAAAATCCCTTTCGTCCAAATATCGGCGGGTTGCGAGTGCCATTCGATGACGAAGTTCGAGGTTTTTGCGAACGGCGTTGCGACGGAGATCGAGGTAGCGATATTTCATGCGCAAATCATCGCCTCCGTCCGTATCGTCTTCGATGGTAAAAGGAGGCATATCGGAAGGGTTCAGTATATTGAGTTTCGAGACGATGATTTCGATATCGCCTGTAGGAATGTGAGGGTTTTTAGAGGAACGCTCCGTTACCTTGCCGACAACTTGCACGACCCATTCACGACCCAATTTGTTGGCTTTTTCAAAAAGATCGGGGTTGACTTCCTCATTAAACGACAACTGGGTAATGCCGTATCGGTCGCGGAGGTCAATAAACGTTATTCCACCCATTTTACGAATTTTGTGTACCCATCCTGCCAATGTAACTTCTTCATTTACATTCGACAGGTTTAATTCTCCGCACGTTTTGTTTCTATACATATTATCAAGCTTTTGCTTTTTCATTTAAATGTGCAAATTTACACGATAATTTCCAATTTGCACAAAGCCCCATAAAAATTCCCTTTTTCGCAACATTTATCTTGCTGCTTAATTCAGCTCGTTTTTACTCATTTCGATGGAGCGGTTTTTGGCAGCCTCCAGCACCCCCTCAATCAATTGGTCGATGTGATGTTCGTAATAATAATTCAATCCGGCTTCTGTGGTTCCACCTTTGCTGGTGACGTTGCGAATGAGTTCCTCGATGCTGCATCGGGATCGGTTTTCGGAAAAATAGCTCAACGTGCCTTCCGTCAATTGCACCAATAATTCGTCAATTTCAGAATCAGGGAGATTGAATTCGCGTATTTTGTCCCTGAATACGTTCAGGAACGCCAGAATGAAAGCGGGTCCGCTGCCGAAAACGGAAGTAAACAGGTCGAAATCGTTTTCATCGACTTCTACCACCTTCCCCAGTTTTGTCAACACACGATAAATTTCGTTTACCCTTTCATTATTTGGATGATGGGTGGCAAATGCCGTTACCGATTTTTTGTACGCGATGGCAAGGTTGGGCATGATGCGCACAATGGGTTGATCTTTTCCGAGGTAATTTTCGATGAAGGCGATGCTTTTTCCGGCAACCGGCGAGACAACGACTTTCCCTTCTCGAGGGAGGGGTTGCAGTTGTTGCAAAACTTCGGTCAAGTTTTGGGGTTTGACGGTGAGAAAGATAACGTCGGCAAAAGTCGTCAATTCTTCCAATTGGAGAAAGGGAAGTTCAACGTTTTTTCGAATTTGATCAAAATAGGCAAAACGAAGGTTGTCTTCGTTTTTGAGGCCTTGGTAGATGGCCGTCGCCAAATTGCCAAAGCCGATAAATCCGTAGTTCATTTTATTTTTTGAATTTGGTGAATGGAATCGCGTTGTTTAACGCATTGATAAGATAATTGGGGCGTTGTCCGTTTACAATCCACATTTCTACTCCGTTTTCCATGCAGATTTCAGCAGCGTGGATTTTGGACGTCATGCCGCCTGTTCCCAATGCGGATTCTTTTTCTTCGATGCAATCCCGAATGGATTTCAAGTCGGAAACATGGGCGATAAGTTCGGCATCGGGATGAAGATGTGGATTACGGTTGAAGATGCCGTCGATATCCGATACGAGAATCAACAGATCGGCATTGAGTATTACGGCAACCAATGCCGAAAGTTTATCGTTGTCGCCCAATACGATTTCTTCGATCGAAACCGTATCGTTTTCGTTTACGATGGGAATGTAATCGGCTTTCCAAAGTTTATGAATCGTATTTTTGGTGTTTTCTTTTGCCGTCGGATTTTCGAAATCGCGATAAGTCAACAGAATTTGAGCGATATTCAATCCAAAACTGCTAAAAACGGAATCGTATAACTCCATGAGCCGCGTTTGTCCGATGGCTGCCATTGCCTGCTTGGAATCCACATGTTTGTTGTAGCCGTTGATTTCCACGAATTGGCGGGCAGTAGCGATAGCACCCGAAGAAACGATCACGATATCGTATTCGTTTTTGAGTTTTACGATTTGCCTGGCCAGGTTTTCGATGACGGCAAACGATATGCGGTTTGTTCCCGCCGTAAGGGTAGATGTTCCTATTTTTATGATTAATTTTTTCTTCATATATATAGTTCGATCAATTTATTCGCGAATATGGCCGTTTCCGTAAACGAACCATTTGTTGGTCACCAATTGTTCGGCACCGATGGGGCCTCGGAAATGCAGTTTTTGCGTACTGATGGCAATTTCTGCCCCCAAACCAAACTCTCCGCCGTCGGTAAATCGTGTGGAAGCATTGTGGTAAACGGCTGCGCAATCCACTTCTTGCATGAAACGGGTTGCCTGTGGAAATTCGTTCGTTACAATCGTTGCCGAATGTTTGCCGGAATAGGCATTGATTAATCGGATGGCCTCCGTGATATCGGGTACGAGGGACAGGAATATTTTAGGCGCAAGAAACTCTTCATAAAGTACCTTTTCGTCGTTGGTTTCGATAATTTCCGAATTTAAGCCGTAAACGGATGAATTACCCAAAACTTCAATTCCCCTGCTTTTTAAAGCGGATACGAGTTGGGCAATTTTGTCTTGAATGTTTGGCAGATTCTCATCAATCAACACTTTATCCAATGCGTTGCAAACGCTGATTCGTTTTTTCCCGTTGAGGATGATGCGTACAGCCATTTCAAAATCGCAGTTTTTATCTACATAGAGAAAATTGTTTCCCCGTCCGCTAACGATAATGGGAATGGTGGTATTTTCTTGAATAAAACGAATCAGATTTTCTCCGCCGCGAGGAATAATCAAATCCACGCGATGCGTATTTTCTTTGATCAGCCGTTGTGTTTCTTCGCGGGTTAAATGAAGATATTGAACATAACGACTATCGATGCTGGTTTTCTCTAGTGCTTGTTGCCAAAGTTGCGTCAAGAAAGAATTGGTGTGATACGACTCTTTTCCGCCTTTCAACAGAATTCGGTTTCCTGCCTTAAAAGCCGTTGCCGCTGCTTCGATAGTTACGTCGGGGCGCGACTCGTAGATGATGAGGATGGTTCCGAACGGTACGGTGCGGTTTTCAATTAGCAGACCATCTTCACGCGTGTAGGCATATAGGGTTTTCCCTTCGGGATCGTTCAAGCTTGCTACTTGCGTAAGCGAACGAATCATTTCATCGATTTTTTTCTCGTCCACTTTTAACCGGTCTTTCATTGCTTCGTCCATTTCGGGATAATCGGCCATATCTTGCAGATTGGCCTCGATAATTTGCGCCCGGTTTTGTCGCAACAGATCGGCCAATGAAGTAAGTACTTTGTTTTTCTTTGAAGTTTGCACCATAATATATATGTTAATATGTGCTGCAAAGGTAACAATTTATTGCCAAAATTTTAATGATAATCACACAAAATACAACTTTTGGATTGTAGCGAACTTTTGTTTTTGAAACATGTTATAGATATAGAAAAATAAGAAAATCATTTTTATGGCTCATCATACTCACTACAATGAAAGTGAAAAAAATATACGGACGGCATTTTTTCTTAATCTGTTTTTTACCATAATTGAATTTGTCGGCGGATTTTTAACAAACAGTATGGCCATTCTTTCGGATGCCGTGCATGATTTGGGCGATAGCTTTTCAGTGGGATTGTCGTGGTATTTTCAGAGAATGGCAAAAAAAGGTCGCGATGAAGAATACACCTATGGATACAAGCGGTTTTCTCTTCTTGGGGCAATCATCAATTCGCTTATTTTAATCGTAGGGAGTGTGGTGATTCTTTTTAATGCTGTTCCGCGTTTGTTTCATCCTGAACAACCCGATTCGGGAGGTATGTTGATTTTGGCAGTGCTGGGTGTTGCGATTAACGGTGCCGCGGTGCTCAGACTTAAACGTGGGCATTCGCTCAACGAACGCGTAATTTCGCTTCACTTGCTGGAAGATGTACTCGGCTGGGTGGCCATTCTTATTGGCGCTTTGGTGATGCATTTCGTGGATGTTCCGATTCTCGACCCTATTTTATCGGTCGCCATAACCCTTTATGTGTTGTTTCACGTATATAAAAATATAAAAGAAAGCCTGCATATTATTTTGCAGGGAGCCCCCATCGACATAAAAATGGATGAGATCGAGAAAGAAATATTGTCGTTGGATGACGTGGACGGCGTTCACGATTTGCATATCTGGTCGGCAGATGGCGAATACAATGTCATGACGGTTCATGTGGTTTTGAAGCAGGCGTTGTCGATGGACAAATTGCACAAATTGAAAAACGAAATTCGTGAAAAAATGCAAGCAATGAAAATACAACATTCCACCATCGAATTTGAAACCCCGGGCGAAAATTGCGAAATGGAGGAATGTTGTTGAGAAAGATGAATATCAGTCCAAAAAAGCATCTAGCGCTTTGGTTGGTCTTCCGTCGGCTCCCCATGCGCTTAGGGGGTAATGACTCCACGAGCGGGCACCTTGGGGTTCCCAATAAAACACGCCCAACCCTTTGTTGTCAGGTACCTCTTTCACTTTTTGAATAACGGCTTTCAGCATGTTGTAGGTGTTTTCGGGTTCATCGTCTTCACCTCCCACTTCCACCACCATTACTTCTTTGTTGTAACGTTGTGCCATATCGCTGAGGTTGTGGCCCAGATCTTCTATGGTTTCGGTATAATCGGGTTTACCTTCGAGCCAGTAAGGATAGTACGACATTCCGATGATATCATATTTTGCTCCGTATTTTTCGGCATTGTCGAACCATTGGCGAAACCGTTCATTGTTGTTTCCCTGATCAACATGCAGTATGATTTTGGTTTGCGGGCTCACTGCCTTAACGGCATCATATCCTGCGTTGATCAGTTGTGCCAGCTGAGGCCAGTTATCGGTATGCCCTTCGGGATAGATCATTCCGGTAGGGATTTCGTTGCCCAATTGCACCCATTCAGGCGTTACGCCGGCTTCTTTTAATGCCGACATGACCTCAAACGTATAGTCGTACAAGGCTTTTTTGAGTTGTTCAAAAGTGAGTCCTTCCCAAGTTTTGGGTTTGCGTTGTTTGGAAGGATCGGCCCAACTGTCGCTATAATGAAAATCGATCATCACGCGCATTCCCCAATCTTTTGCCCGTTTGGCCATTGCCACGGTTTCGTCTTTGCTGCAGTGTCCGCTGAACGGATCATCCGAAGGATTTACCCACGTGCGCAGTCGAATGGCATTGATGCCGTGATCTTTGAGAATCTTAAAACAATCTTCGGCTTCCCCGTTGTCGTTGTAAAACGTGTATCCGCTTGCTTCCATTTGAGGCAACCAGCTGATATCGGCTCCTTTGGCAAAATCCTGTGTCGAAAGCGTCTTGGTTTGGTCTTGCGACTTGCTTTGACAGGAAAAGCCGAATAAAATGAGCGGGATGAGTAGGAGATATTTTTTCATTGTTTTTTAAAAAAAATGCCCATCCGACAACCCTGCGTTATCGGATAGGTAAGGTTGAAAGTTTACTTTTTGGGTTGGTTGGTCATATAAAACACCAGAGAAGCACCTTCCATAATATCGTTGTAGCCGATGGTCTGTTTCTCGTAGGGTTTGCCGTTTAGTTCGATTTTTTCTACGTATTTATTGTCCTCGGAAATATTTTTGGCTTCCATTGAAAATACTTTTCCGTTGCCGACATCGATTTTGGCTGCCGGAATTTGCGGAGCGCCAATCACGAATTCACCGCTTACCGGATTGACCGGATAAAAGCCGAGCGATGAAAAGATGTACCAGGCCGACATTTGTCCGCAGTCGTCGTTGCCGATCAATCCGTTGGGAAGATTTTTGTAGAAATCGGTGCAAATTTGGCGAACCAGTTCTTGCGTTTTGTACGATTGACCCAAATAGGTATAAAGATAAGCAATATGATGACTGGGTTCGTTGCCGTGAGCATATTGCCCGATCAGTCCCGTTACATCGGAAAGCGTATTTTTCGATTTTGCCGTGGTAAAGAAAAGCGAATCCAGCCGTTCTGCGGCTTTCTTGTCGTCGCCCATCAAAGCCAGCAGCCCGGGAATATCCTGAAGCACATGCCAGGTATATTGGGCGGCGTTTCCTTCGGTATAATCGCCCCCCACGCTCGAATCGCCGTGTGCCAGTTCAAACGGATCGAAAGGCGTGCGCCAGTTGCCCTTGCTGTCGCGCCCACGCATATAGTTTGTGGAGGGGTCGAACAGGTTCTTATAGTATTCGGCACGTTTTCGGAAAAATTTGGTATCCCTTTCTTTCCCGAGTTTCTCGGCCATCAAACCGGCACAATAATCATCGAATCCCGATTCCAACGTGCGCGAAACCGATTCTACCGTTACCAAATCGAATGGATAATAACCGTATTTGTCGTATATCGTCCAATCGGATTTGGGATGATTGAGCGTAAGCGATTTTTTTACTTCGTTGTAGGCGCGTTCGGGGTCAAACCCTTCAAATCCTTTCAGATAAGCATCCACAATCATCGGAACCGAGTGATTGCCAATCATGGTGTAGGTTTCTTGTCCCCACAATGCCCAGATGGGCAGATGCCATTGTTGTTCGCTGTAATCGAGCATCGAATTCACAAAATCGGGGATCAGCTCCGGGCTGATGACCGTGTATAATGGATAAGCGGCACGGAAAATATCCCATTGCGACCAGGTGGAATAAAACTTTCCACCCGACGATTGCGCTATTTCCTTTCGTGGGCCAATATATTTACCGTCCACGTCTGCAATGTTGTTGGGTTGTATGAACAAATGATAGATAGCCGTATAGAAATTGTTTTTCTGTGCATCGGTTCCTTCTATATGAATGCGTGAAAGGTATGTATTCCAAGCGTTTTCGGCCGTTTTCCGAACGGTATCGAAATCCCAGTGCGGTACCTCGGCCTTCAGATTTGCTTTAGCACCCTCTACACTTGCCGACGACATGGCGATCTTCATGTTGAGCGTCGTGTCGTTTTGCATATCGAAGGTGAGAATATAACGGGGTGCTTTTTCGCGTGGATCACGTTTGGGAAGTTCCTCTTTTGCGACGATGGGTTTATCGAATTCGATCACGAAATAATACATGCGCTCGACCCACTCTTTGCGACGGGTATAACCCGAGATTGTTTTTTTGTTCTCGAAATTTACTTCATTTTCGAGCACATGCGTATGTATTCTATCTTTCGTCCATACCAATCCGCTTTGGAAGTCGGCCAATATGTTGGCAGCTTTTCCCTCGCCAAACGTATATTTATGGAAAGCCACGTGCGGAGCAGCTGAAATCTCCACGTGCACGTCGTTGTCGGTCAATTTTACCGTATAATATCCCGGCGATGCGTCTTCGCTTACCAGATCGTATTTGCTTCGCAAGTCTTCGCGTTTATCCCCGGAAAAAGGTTGGATGAGCAGGTCGCCAAGATCGATACAGCCCGTACCGTTTAATCGGGTTTGCGAAAATCCGTTGATGAGCGAGTCGCCATAGACGTATCCTGCACAATATTCCCATGAGTAGTTGCCGGTTTCGGGACCTGCCTGAATCATACCCAGCGGATAAGTAGCCCCGGGGAAGGTGTGTCCGGTGTACGCTGTTCCGATGAACGGATCCACATATTGTGTATAATCGGGTTCTTCTGTAATCGGCTGCTTTTTTTGCTTTTGTGTACAGCCCACGAGGAGGAAAAAGAATGCTAAAATAAATAAAGATGCTTTTTTCATATCATGAATTTTTTATGCTTGAACAAACATACGGTTTACCACAAAGGTAGAAAATTAACTTCGACTTTGATTTGGAACTCGCATAGAATCCCACACGAGATAGCCACACAGGAGAATATACATGCCCAAAGCCAACCATTGGGCACCGGCACTCTCGGCCCATACGTCGTTTCGAAGATCTGCACCGGCAAATTTGATGGCCGCACTCACTACACCCATCAATGCTCCTCCGGCAATAAATCCCGAAGCCAGCAACGTCCCTTTTTCTTTTCGTGCCATGTTGAGCGCTTGATTGTTGCTGCGTGAGGAAACATACCAACTGATGAAACCGCCGATCAATAAGGGTATATTCAGTTCGAAAGGGATGAACATGCCTAAGGCGAATGCCAGTGCCGGGATTTTGAATATCGTTAAAACAATGGCAATCAACGCTCCGATGCCATAGAGAATCCAAGGAGCTCCTGTTCCCGACATCAACGGATCGATGACGGCTGCCATTGCGTTTGCTTGTGGGGCAACCAGCGCTCCTTCTCCCGTAAAGCCATAGGTTTTGTTCAAAATCATGATTACTCCTCCCACAGTGGCAGCCGATACCAAGGTGCCAAGAAACTTCCATGTTTCCTGCTTTTTGGGTGTGGAGCCAATCCAATAACCGATTTTTAGGTCGGTAATGAAACCTCCGGCCATCGACAATGCCGTGCAGACAACGCCTCCGATGAGCATCGCAGCTACCATCCCCGATGTACCTTTAAGTCCTGCGGCCACCAAAATTACCGAGGCAAGAATCAGCGTCATCAGGGTCATACCCGAAACAGGGTTTGTACCTACAATGGCAATGGCGTTTGCAGCGACGGTGGTAAAAAGAAAAGCAATCACGGCTACGATTAGGATAGCTACAACAGCATGAAGCAGGTTGTGAACAACGCCGAAGTAAAAGAAAACAAACGTGGCAATCAAGGTGACAATTGTTCCTATTGAAATAATTTTCATCGGAATATCGAGTTCCGTGCGTTTTATTTTCCCGTCCGCTTTCACGCCTTTGCCTCTCATTTCGTTGGCTGCCAATCCAACAGCTCCTTTAATGATATCCCATGAATTGATGATGCCGATGATTCCGGCCATAGCTATGCCGCCGATACCGATGTGGCGTGCAAATTCCGAAAAGATTTCTTCCGGCGGGAGAGCTGCGATAGATCCTGCAAAGGCGGGGTTCAACGTGGTTGCAAGTGCATCGCTAGCCAATGGAAGAAGCGGCACGATCACAAACCATACCAGTGCCGAGCCGATGGTAATGATAGCAGCGTATTTTAATCCGACGATGTATCCCAATCCCAATACGGCAGCACCGACATTGAGTTTGAATACTATTTTTGCCCGGTTGGCAAGGATTGTGCCGGCAGTGGTTACGCGTGAAGTGAAAACTTCGGCCCATCCGCCGAAAGTAGAAACAATGAAATCGTAAATTCCGCCGATCAGTCCGGCCATTATCAGTGGCTTTGCCTGATTTCCGCCTTTTTCTCCCGATATCAGCACCTGTGTGGTGGCAGTGGCTTCGGGGAATGGATATTTGCCGTGCATATCGGATACGAAATATTTTCGAAAAGGAATCAGAAAAAGAATACCCAGTATTCCCCCTAGCAACGAACTCATGAATATTTGCATAAAATTGACCGAGATTTCAGGATATTTTACTTGTAGGATATAAAGTGCGGGGAGTGTGAAAATGGCACCGGCAACAATTACGCCTGAACTGGCACCGATGGATTGGATAATCACGTTTTCGCCCAGGGCATTTTTTCGTTTTGAAGCACTCGACAGTCCCACGGCAATGATGGCGATGGGAATGGCAGCCTCGAATACTTGTCCTACTTTCAACCCCAAATAGGCCGCGGCAGCCGAAAAAAGAATGGCCATCAATATGCCCAGCGAAACAGAACGGACATTTACTTCGGGATAGGTTTTGTCCGGCGAGAGCAGTGGTTCATACGTTTCGCCGGGTTTCAATTCGCGCATGGCGTTCTCAGGTAATCCTTTCATTTTTTCTTCTTCGAATTCCATTTTTATGTTATTAAATAATTGATATATAAAGAAAAACAAATAAATCTTTCTATCTTTGCTTTATTTTTTTAATGTAAAATTCAATGGCGAAAATACAAAATATTATTAAAATCTTCGTATGCTTCCCAATTTTATAAGGGAAACTTATTATTTTTTCCGAAAAA
>FZPS01000179.1_pt80 | contig 16266 bp, 16 predicted proteins | sample 1817821 | NCBI WGS metagenome assembly FZPS01 (sample SAMEA104158645, study PRJEB21678) | metagenome | place: Germany | collected 2015-04-21
GTCTTGTATTCTTTATAGCCGAGCTCGGGATTATTAAAAATCTGTTCACCTATCCGTATGATCTCATCCCGATGCTTATCAATAGCTTGTGATACCTGCTCTTTTAACTGTTCCTTGTCCACCTTATCGCCTCCAAATAAATTGTACAAATCGCGTCCACCAGGCAGCGACATATTTCTTTCTATTATACTACGCTTTTCACAATAAATGAAGTCTTTTTTAATGTTTACTGTATGGAAAAACTGTAGTTATTTTGGACCAAAAGTTCCTTAATTTTGACCACATGCTGCACATCTGCGGTTTCCAGCTCAAGCTTGACCTTTGCATATCCCAAGGGAATGTCCGCAGTGGCTCGGTCATGGGTTATCGACAGGACGTTTGCGCCGGTTTCGGCTATCAGGTTGAGCAACTGGCTAAGGGTTCCCGGCCTGTCCGGTATGAGGGTATTAACAAAAATCTTCCGGCCGCTCTTTACCAGGCCCTTGTCTATTATCCTGGACAGCATGTTCACATCTATATTGCCGCCACTTATGAGGGCAACTATTTTTTTATTCCTGACAATGTCCAGGCGGTTCAGGATAGCGGCTACGGAAGCTGCCCCGGCACCTTCCGAGACGACCTTTGCCCTTTCTAATAATAGAAGTATGGCATTTGCAATTTCATCTTCATCAACGGTAACTATATCATCTACGAACTTTTTAACTATTTTAAAAGTAAGCTCTCCCGGAGTCTTAACTGCAATGCCGTCAGCAATCGTTGCGGGACCTTCGACGGTTGTTATGTGATTTTGCGAAAGGGACCTTGCCATTGAAGGCAAGTTTTTCGTTTGGACCCCGATTATCTTTATATCCGGCTTCATGTGTTTCGCGGCTATCACTATTCCCGATATCAAGCCCCCTCCGCCGATTGGAACTACAATTATGTCCGCGTCGGGTACATCCTCAAGTATTTCAATCCCGATGGTACCTTGGCCGGCTATAATCTCCCTGTCGTCAAAGGGGTGGACAAAAACTGCACCGCTTTGTTTTTGTATTTGCCTTGCCTTCTCGTAGGCCTCATCATATACTTCACCGTAGAGGACCACCTCCGCACCGTAGCTCTTAGTTGCAGCAATTTTCGATAAAGGAGCATGCTTGGGCATCACTATCGTCGATTTGATGCCGTATGCCGTTGCAGCCATGGCTACCCCCTGGGCGTGATTCCCCGCCGATGCAGCTATGACGCCGTATTGCTTTTGCTCTTTTGGCAGGTTGGCAATCTTATTAAAGGCACCTCTCAGCTTAAAAGACCCGGTTTTTTGCAGATTTTCAGTCTTTAAGTAGATAAAGTTCCCTGTCATCTCGCTAAAAGTTGTGTTGTGGACCAGGCCGGTCTTGTACACTACGTCTTTTAAGTGGCTTCTAGCTTCCTGAATATCCCTAAAAGTGACATCCATGTTTTCACCTTCTAATTTTTATGTTGTTAAGGAAGCTGCCTGCATGTTAAACTCAGGCTGTCCCATCTCCTATTTCCCCGGTTAGAGTATTCCATAAAAAAGTAAAAAATCCTTCTTGAATTTATAATATTTGGATTGGACATTTTTGAAAAGCGGTGCTATCATATTGAAAAAGTCTCCCACTTTATGTTCACTTATATTGTTGATATATCTTATTCTAGTGAAAGGACCTTCAGTATGAGCAATGTGTATATTTTCGGTCACAAAAATCCTGATACCGATTCCATCGCGGCAGCCATAGCCTATGCGGAATTTAAAAGTCAGCTTTCAGAGGGAAACTATATCCCTGCCAGGCTCGGCGAAATAAACAGCGAAACAAGGTTCGTCCTGGATTACTTCAAAATTCCCGTGCCCCCCTTGTTGGAAAATGTGTATGCCCAATTGTCCGACATCGCTTTTGACAGGCCGGTATGTTTTACGAAAGATGCCCCGATTTCCGAGGTCTGGAATGCCATGATGAAGCAGGGCATAAAGACGGCCATTGTAGTTGACGATGGGGGTCGATTTTTGGGAATAGCGTCCCTAGGTGACATAGCCAGGGCCAACCTTGAAATCTCCAATGACTTTGGCAAGTTTATTGTTCCCCTGGAAAACATTATCAATACCTTAGACGGCAAGGCCTTGCACCTGGCATCAGAGTTTTTCTCCGGAAAACTGGCAGTAGCCGCCATGAACATAGAAGATGTAAAAAGGCGCCTATCAAAGGAAACCCTGCTCATCGTGGGAAATCGTGAAGATGTGCTGTTTGCCGCCGTGGAAAAAAAGATAAACACGATTATCGTAACTGGCAACGGCTACGTTTCAGATGATATCTTAAACTTAGCAAGGGAAAAAGGCGTTAACCTGATAAAAGTTCCCCATGACACCTTCAATACCGTAAAGCTCATTAATCACAGCATCCCCATTCACTATGTCATGAAAAATAAGGGCTTAATCACCTTCGGAATCCGGGAGTACATGGATGACGTGAAGGATACCATGCTCAGGTACAAGTACAGGTACTTTCCCGTATTGGAAGATAAAAAACCCGTAGGTATGCTTACCAGGAGGCATATCTTGGACTTTGTAGGGAAAAAAGTCATTTTGGTGGACCACAATGAAAAGACCCAATCGGTAGAAGGCCTGGAGCAGGCCCAGGTTTTGGAAGTTATCGACCACCACAGGATAGGCAACATGGAAACTGCCATGCCCATAATATTCATAAATAAGCCTGTCGGCTCAACCTGCACAATAATCTATAGCCTGCACAAGGAAAACTCCATAAGCCCATCCCCACCCATTGCCGGTATAATGTGTGCTGCCATTTTGTCTGATACCCTGATTTTTAAATCGCCTACCTGCACTCCTATTGACATGAGGGCGGCCGAAGAACTGGCCGAAATAGCCGGCATCGATTTGAACGAGTTTGCCAGGGCCATGTTTGAGGCCGGCACGTCCTTGAAAGGCAAAACGGAAGAAGAGATTTTCTTTACGGACTTTAAGGAATTCAACATAGGGGGTTATCAAATCGGCGTCAGCCAGGTCAACATATACAACACCGACCTGGAAAGGCTAAAGCACAAGCTTCTCGGCTTCATGGAAAGGCTAAAGGAAGACAAGGGCTACGACATGCTGCTGATGATGCTGACCGACATAATCAATGAAGGCTCTGAATTTCTCCATGTAGGCGGCCACCGGGAACTGCTCTCCCGGGCCTTTGACCTGGAAATTAAAGGGGAAAGCTTCTATCTGCCCAATGTGGTGTCCCGGAAGCAACAGGTTATCCCGAGACTAATAACGGCAATATCCGCCCAGTAGTCGGCAATCCGGCAAAGTAAAAAATGATTAAAAAAATACGCAGGCTCAAAACCTGCGTATCTTTTATTATAATTTCGGATTATAGGCCAAGTATATGTAATCGGGCTCTCCCTTTTGATGGGGCACTTCTTTGATACATACGCCTTCAAAGTATCTTTTAAGCAGTGTTTCAAAACACCGGGACCTTGAAGCGCTCCAAAAGGAAGCCGCGCTTCCCTTATTCATGACCTTGAGTAAGCTGCAAAGCCCATTGTCACTGTAAAGCTTCTTATTATTTTCCAAAACAACCCAATCGGGACCGTTGTCAATATCAAGACATACCACGTCGTATTTTTCCCCGGATGTCTTCATCCATTCTATAAAGTCTCCCTGTACCACTTCCACATGAGATTGGCTCAGGGCGCCTTCTGAAAAGTTGGAGAGGTACTTCCGGTGCCACTCTATTATCTTTTGTTCAATTTCCACAACCGTAATTTTCTCGATATACTTATGCTTTTGTGCCTCGGCCAGGGAAAATCCTACACCCAATCCCGCAATCAATATCCATTTTGGGGAAACCGCTTTTTCAATGGCCCACCTCACTAATAGCTTCTCCGATTCTCCGTTGTAAGTTGCCATGAGAAAGGTACCGTTAAAGATTATCTCGTAGTCTTCTCCCCTTCTCTGAAGCTGCAGTTCCCCATTTTCCGTAAGTGCCCGCTCTATTACTATCGGACTTTGGTACATGTTTTCATCCCTTTAATCCACATCTTGTGACATCACTCAAATTTTACGGGTAAAATCAGTTCCTCCTGCCTTTCGCCGGCTTCATCCTCAGTTACAAATATAATCATACCCGAAGGACTCGTGTGCTCTTTAAGCTCGATGGTAGCCTCGAATTCCTCCAGTTCCTGGGATTGGCCGGATACGCTCACATGAGCCATGCCCAGGATTTCGTGACCGTCCTCTACCTCTATATCAAACTCTCTTATACGGCTTTTCCCCCTGATGGTAAGCTCACTGCCCGATTTTACCAATTGGCCTTCCCCGGGTTCATCGATTATAAAGCTGACCCCAGAGGCGACAGGTGTCTCAGGAGCATCGGAAATGGGCTCATGGTTTTCATCTGTGCCGCTCTGTGGAGGGTTTTCCCCGGACTCTTTGGGACTTGCTCCTGTGCTTTCGTCCAACTCCGCCGGACTTTGATCGGCAGTCTTTGAAAAGCATCCTGCTGCCAATATTGCTATTAATAGTAGGCAAATCAAAATTAAAGGTACTCTTTTCACTTTATCACCTCCTACATATATGGACGCAGAAAATCCCGAGAGGTTCCTCAAAAGCTACCTCGATATGAACCTGTGGACTTTTACATAAGTGCGGCCCTTTTTGCTCTGACCGCCCACCTCTACTATCTTTGCCCTGCCTAGGCGATTTGCCGAAATCACATCTCCCTCTTTAACAGGAGTTGCAGGGTCTTTCACTACTCTGAAATTCAACCTGAGGTTTTCGCCCTTTATAAAAGGGGCCATCTTTGTCCGGGAAATGCCGAAGGCTATACCTGCCACGGCATCGAGTCTTAAGGAAGCCACCGTGCCCTTCAATTCCTTATAGGGCCTTTCGGGCTGGAGAAGTTCCTTTAAGGATATCTCATCTACATCAACCGGTACATTTCCCACTTTAATAAGATTTAACCCTATGTATTCCATGATTTCCTGCTTAACTATAACATCGGCATTCCTTTTTCCAACCAGTATGTCTCCTATTTTCTCCCTGTTGATGCCAAGGCCAAGAATAGCCCCCAGGTAATCTCGATGGCCGGGATATTCATCCGGATCCCTGGGAGTTACCCTCAACGCGCCTAAGGGCAGCATGAAGGGCTCATCCCTTAAATCCTCCGGATATGCCACCAGAATCTTCCGCTCGGCTTCCTCATGGCCACCGTCAAAATAAAAATCCATACCCGGAAAGCTCCTGGCCACATCCAGGGCTATCTGCTGCTGGCCGGGATCTAAAAAGTTGGATGCCTTTTTTTCACGGTTTTTTCTTGCTATAGTGAATATATCCCTTATCCGGGCTTCTAGCTGTTTTTCATTATAATCTGCCAATAGATTCACCACCAATTAAGCTTTATTTAAACGTCTAGTAGAGGATTGAAACTGGCAAATTCAGTTCCTGCTTTAAATGAACCGATTATTACATATCACTTATTATATGATAACATATAGCATTCCTAAATCAAACAAATTGTAATGGTTAGTCCCAACAGGTACTGTTTAAAAATTTGCCGGTATAGTAAAATAATAGTAAAACTTTGTATTATCGGAGGTGACTTCGTATGGCGAAACTTTTTACCCCTTTTAAGATTAAGGATTTGACAATAAAAAATAGGATCATGATGCCTCCCATGTGCATGTACAGCAGTGACGACACGGGTCGCGCCATGCCTTGGCATTATGTTCACTACGTTACCAGGGCTGTCGGGCAGGTGGGTCTAATAATAGTTGAGGCCACCGCTGTAGAGAAGAGGGGCAGAATTTCGGAAAGCGACCTGGGACTTTGGGACGATAATCTAGTGGACGGCTTAACTCGTATAGTAGAAGAAGTGAAAAAACAGGGTGCTCGTATAGGTATTCAGTTGAACCATGCCGGCAGAAAGTGCACGGCGCCGCATGAAAACATTATAGCCCCCAGTTCGATCCCCTTTGATGAAAGCTATAAAGTTCCCGCTGAAATGACTAAAGATGACATAAAACAGGTGGTGGAAGCTTTCGCAGAAGCAGCCAAAAGGGCCAATATGGCCGGCTTTGATTTGATAGAGCTGCACGGTGCTCACGGTTATCTCATCAATCAATTCCTATCTCCCTTAACCAATAAGCGAGTGGACGAATACGGCGGCAGCCTTGAAAATCGGGTGCGCTTTTTAAAAGAGATTATTACAGCCGTAAGACAGGTTTGGCCCATGGAAAAAGCCCTAATGCTTCGGGTTTCTGCCGAAGAGTACGCACAGGGGGGCAATCATGCGGAGGATGTGGCCCAAATCATTAATCTTCTTAAAGATGAAGGTATAGACATGATAAATGTCAGCTCCGGGGCAGTTGTGCCTGTCAAAATGAAGGTATATCCCGGTTATCAGGTCACATATGCAGAGACCATAAAGAGATTGACCAATCTTCCCGTCATTGCAGGGGGACTAATTACAGAGCCGGCCATGGCCGAGGAAATCCTGCAAAACGAACGGGCGGACATGGTATACATCGGAAGGGAACTGTTAAGAAACCCTTATTGGCCTTTACAGGCGGCCAAGAAACTAAATGTTGATATAATCTGGCCATCCCAGTACGAAAGGGCCAAAATAAAAATTTAAGACGGTGATGCTAGCATCACCGTCTCATTATCACGTAAATATATTAGCCTCTGGCCAGTTTCTGTAAATCGGTGTTGAGTTGTGAGAAGATGTATACCGGAGCACAGCCGGGATAGTAGATGACTTCCTTTGCAATTTCAGCAGCCTTGCGGACTTTATCGGCAGTGGGGAAGTACTCCCAGCAATCTCCGCAAACAAACATGTACTTACCTCTGGCAAATTCCGGATCAAAATCCGGCACGCCTCCTGCCACAACCACTACTTCGCCTTTTTCTTCTATGAACTCTTCCATGCTAATGCCGGTACCTGCAAAGGAGTCTAGGGCACCTCTCACGTTGACATAGCAGCCGGGGCAGGTCTGCTGCACGAAGACCGTAAAGCCTCTGTACATACCTACCGGGTTATCATTGGGCCGCTTGAATATCTTCCTGACCGAATCGGGGGTCTCGCCCAGCACTTCTATCTTATCCAGATCCATCACTCCGAGCCCTTCCGTGACTGCACAGCGTATTGCCGGTATTTCAATGGGGTCAAAGCCCATTACATAGGATGATACTGCATCGGTGGCCACCATATCGTTACCGGCAATAATTAGGTTCATTTCAATGGGGGTTCCGGCGTGAGGTCCTTGACCTTCCATGCCGATGATGGCATCTACTATGGTCAGATCTGCCTTTACAGCTCGATATAAATCAGCAAATTTCTGGCCTAAATCTATGCGATGGGCTCCCTGCTGCTGATCGCTCGGGTGGACATTCGGTATCAAGCCGTTCCAGTTTTTGAGGGCCAGTGTCACCGTGCCTGCCAAGTGAACTTTCATCTTGGGCAGGTTGATGATTACGTCAGCGTCCAGCACGGGTTTGAATATGGCAGCTTTCTTGAAGACCTTGGCTTCGGGAATATCAACTTCTATTGTTGCAGTTTCGTCAAAGTATATTACTTTGTCGGCGCCGCCTCTACGTGCCGCTTCTTCCATGCCGGATGCTTCAAAAGCCGGCTTGGCACGACCTACATGAAGACCCAACGAAGGATTGTCTCCTACCCAAATTTCTCCTGCCTTCGAGTTCTCTTTAAAGTACGCAACTACCGCCTCTACTACCCTTGGGTCTACCACCGCAAAGCTTTCCGGTGGTGCCTGGAATGCCAGGTTGGGCTTGATGAGGACTTTCTGACCGGGTTTAATGATAGCATCTGGTGATCCTATAGCGAGTTCTACTGCTTTTGCCACTGCTTCTTTTATCTTGGCTATATCCGAGTCATACCGCACAAACTTACCTGCCATAAATTCAGCATTACCCTCCGGGGTATCGCACTTGACAATGGCCACTTTGGGTTTACTCACTATGTATCACTCCTTTTTAATTTTTTATTAAGACAAGGCATAGACAACAAAAGCAATGCTTGACCTAATCTTTTCCCTCCTCTCGTATCTGACATTGCTTGTATCATTATATTAGTGCTATGGCCGTATTTATGTCTGTTTTTTGATAAATTGCGAAATGTAAGTGAAAGTCAGTTTTTAGACCTTTCTAAAGAATTTTGTTGTTTAAATTTTTATCCATTTATTATTATATAATCATTATTCGTATTTTTCAATGTCCAACGGACATCTCTATAGCAAAAAAACCTCTAGACAATAAAAAAATGCCAGCACAAGCTGGCAATATCTATGGAAAGGAAGGAGTAAAAAGCTAAGTTCAACAGTAGTTTACCAAGCGGCAAAGCTCCTTGGTCATCTCCTTCGTAGTAGCGCTGCCGCCCAGGTCCGGAGTGAGGCATTTCCCCTCTTGAAGTAGGTCATGAATGGCCTTGTGTATTGCTTTGGCTGCAGTATGCTCGCCAAAGTGTTTTAGCATCTCCACCGCTGACAGCATCAGGGCCAGGGGATTTGCTATGTTCTTTCCCGCAATATCGGGGGCAGTCCCGTGAACCGCCTCAAAAATCGTTAATTCTTGCCCCTCATTTATACCCGGAACTACACCCAGGCCACCTACGAGGCCCGCACACAGGTCCGAAATGATGTCACCGTATAGGTTTTCCGTGACGATCACATCAAATTTCCCTGGCTTTTGCACCAACTGCATGCAGGCATTGTCAACGATCAACTCTTCGTAGTTTATATCCCTGTATTTTTCCGCAACTTTGCGGGCTTCTTCTAAAAACAGGCCATCGGATTTTTTCATGATATTTGCCTTGTGAATTGCGGTGACCTTTTTCCGTCCGTGCAAAACAGCGTATTCAAAGGCCTTCTCCACAATTCTTCTGCTGGCCTTGCGGGTTATTACCTTTATCGCCTCCACCCTATCCTCATCCACGATATTTTCGATGCCTGCATAAAGGTCCTCGGTGTTTTCCCTAAAAATTACGATGTCCACATCCTTGAAGAGGCCATTGATTCCGGGCAGAGTTTTTACAGGCCTGATGTTTGCATACAGGTCAAAGGTCTGCCTTAGGGTCACATTGATGCTTTTAAAACCTTTTCCAACATGGGTTGTGACGGGGCCCTTTAGGGCAACTTTATTGGCCTTGATGCTTTCAATGACGTGCTCCGGCAAGGGACTTCCGTACTTTTCCAGGGCATTTTGCCCCACCTGCTGTTCGTCCCAGTGTATATCCACACCTGCGGCATCTATCACGGTCTTTACCGCACCGGTGATTTCGGGCCCTATGCCGTCACCGGGAATCAGGGTCACACTATGCATTGCATATATCCCTCCTCCAAATAGATTATTTACCTCCGTCCAGGATTAGATGTCTTTACTTCATGTTTGCTAAAACAAGGGGCGGAACGCTTCCCTTGCCTTCTAAATTACATGTTTCATATCTTTATTTACGTGCTCATAGTACAGATTCAAAAGCTCTATATCGTTTAGCGGCCGCTTCAGCTCTACGGCAGTTCTCCGAACGCTTTCTAGTATCTCCTTGGCCAAGTCATCGTCAATGAAAATGTTATACTCCTCCAATTTCTTCTTGACGCCCGCAGTGCCCGAATGTTTGCCTACCACAAAGCGCCGCTTCAAGCCCACATCTTCGGGGTCAAAGACCTCATAAGTCCTGGGATTCTTCAATGCGCCGTCAGCATGGATTCCTGATTCGTGGGTAAAGACGCTGGTGCCAACTATGGCTTTCCAGGATGGCAAAATCCGATTTGAAGCTTTCGCCACGTATTCACAGAGTTCCCGGAGTTTTTGGGTCTTTTGCTCCATGTCGAAATCCAGCAGGTATTTTAAGGCCATGACTACTTCCTCCAGGGCAGCATTGCCGGCCCGCTCGCCAAGGCCGTTTACGGTAACCCCCACATGAGTGGCTCCTGCATTTACGCCGGCTATGGCATTGGCGGTAGCCATGCCGAAGTCGTCATGGGTGTGCATTTCAATATCTATATCAACGGCATTCCTGATCCTTTCAATCCTCTTGTAAATCTCTATGGGTGTCATTATACCTACCGTGTCGCAGTACCTAATCCTATCGGCACCGGCTTCTTTGGCCGCTTTTACAAACTGGAGTAAAAACTCTTCATCGCTGCGGCTGGCATCTTCTGCATTGGCAGATACGTAAACACCTTCTTTTTTGGCAAACTCTACGGCTTTTACCATCCGGTCAAGAACCTCTTCACGGCTTGAGCGCAGTTTATGTTTTATGTGCAGGTCGGACGTAGCTATAGAAATGGCTACCGCATCAACACCGCACCTTATCGATTCCTGTATGTCTGAAATTACCGCCCTGTTCCAGGCCATTATCCTGGCCTTTAAGCCCAGCTTGGCTATAGCAGCAACGGTTTCCTTTTCATCTCCTCCCATAACGGGAATCCCGGCCTCGATCTCATCTACTCCTACCTCATCCAGCATCCGGGCTATCTGGATTTTTTCACGATTGGCAAAGACTACACCGGCAGTCTGCTCTCCGTCTCTTAAAGTGGTATCCACAAGGTAAATTTTTTTCTTTCCCGTTTTCATAGCAGCTCCTCCTCTTGCTTACTTGAATAATTGTATACAATTATACAGGTGTAATTGGATTTCGTCAAGAGCTTTTTTGGAAATTTTTCTATAGAATTTATTGTAATGTTTTCGCCCATATTTTATAGTTGTCACAAATGATATCTCTTAATATTTATAAGTCCCGCTTGAAACTCGGTCTGCAAAAGCTGGTACAAACAAAAAAAGGACGGTCTCCGTGGTCACCGGTCACCCCTTTCTCCCGCGACCACGAGAACCGTCCCTATCATTTTTCACTCTTAAAATGCTTTTATTCAATCCACTTTATAAATAGAAACGTTGAGAAAACTAAAGACAAGATAATTAAAGACACCCCTATTATTACCGGCGTATAGGTACAAGCTAAAATCATTTCTCCAGATGTTATCCAACCGCTTGCTCCTCTTGGCCTTGAAAGGACCATTGCAATATCATGGCCCTTGGAAAAACCTAAATATACCGTTACACTGCCGCTTAAAAACAGTAATAAAGTTAATGCAATACCCTGTTTATATTTAAAAGTCACCATTTGCCTCCTTTGCTTCGCTTTTAGTTTCGAGGTTTTTAATCCGCGCTTCTAACTCCTCAATTTTAGTTTCCTGGCGTATATACAGCGTTATTAAAATAGAAATAACGAGTGCAACAAAAACGAGGCCTGCAAAAATGTTCTCTAAAACAATCACCCCGCCAAAGAATAGAAAGAAATAACAAAATATGAGAACTATTAAAAAGGTAGCAAGAAAGTCTTTCATTGCCTATCCCCCTAAGTAGTAATTATCTTTTTCTCAAGATCTCAAATTTTCTCTTTCCGATTTTTTGTCTTTCCAATCTTATAAATTTTTCATTCCTAACTTTTGTCTTCTTGTCCATGCAAATACCTATGATGGTATCCGAAGAACAAATTCCATGGAGGCTGTCTAACAACTTATCTATGACATTCTCTTCATCGGAATTCCAATCTACCAGGTTGCCATAGGGAAGATCCGTTATGATAATATCAGGTTTTTCCCCAAGATTTATCTCCTTTAATGCATCTGCATGAAAAAGCTTAAATTCGATACTGCTTCTAATCATACTCTTAAGTTTTATTGCGCTTTTTCTAGCTTCAATATGTGATTGCTTTTGAAAACTAGCTATCATCTGCTCTATCTCCGCTATGCGCTTATTTATCCCTTCTTCGTGCAGCAATGATAAGTTCTTTTCTGCAACATTCAGCATTTCCATATCAATATCGCTTCCTATGATTTTTCTAATAGTGTCCTGATTTAAAAAACCCAAAACGGTAAGCAAGTATCCCCCGCCGCAGCAGCAATCATACAAGGCTATATCATTCTTTTTAGGAGAATGCTCTAAGCACCTTCTGTATATCTCCTGGGCCAGTCTAACAGGAAAATTCGTCATCCCCTTTACATGATACAGGACTCTGCCGCTTGAAAAATCTTCGTAATTGATATTTTTGCCGTACCTGTATTCCATACAAAAACCCCATTTATATCAGGTAATCAATACTTATTATACCAATAGAAAAGAATTAGAGAAAGCTGGCCGCTAAAATATAAATGGAGCACAGTATTGAAATTTCTTTACAGAGAAGCTAAGCGGATTCCCCCGATAAATGTCACATGCTGGAAAAAGGACATAAAAAACTGGACCCCATTATTAGGAGTCCATGTACACTTTTTTTTTAGCTGTCTACTGACAAAGAGCAGTTCATTCTTGGAAGCTTTTTATATGCACTTTTTGTTCTATTAGGCTAGTTTTGTCTTGGTATTATAAGCTTTGCTGAATATCTATAATTGTATGTTTAGTCTTTCCAGGATTTCATTTGGCATGGCAAAACGGGCGGTTTTTTCCGGATCTACGACCTGTGAGATTTCTAAATTGCCCACCGCGCTCATCAAAGTGGCTATCTCTTCCATGGCCATTGAGCTATGTAGTTTTATCAGATTGGCCATATCTTGGGTGGCTATGGTGACAGCTTCGTCTAAGGTTATGGCCGATGCTATCGTTGCCGTTATATCATTGGTTTTTACGATGGGATTTGCAATTCCTATGTTTTTTACCACTTCTAACTTAACGGTTACCGAGCCGCACACTTCCACTCCTGATACCCCTATTTCTCCATCTCCCATGGAGGCATGTAAATCACCTAATCCAAACAGGGCCCCCTCCACAAATACGGGCAGGTACAGCACCGAACCTTCCCTGATTAGTTTTGTGTCCATGTTTCCACCATGGGATCCCGGTGTTCCGCAGTTTATGCTGCCCTCTTTAGGTGCAACACCAATTACACCGATCATCGTGTTAGTGGGGAAAGAGATATCTTCGTTGAAAATAACCTGTCCATCTTTTATATCAAGGACTCTCGAGTAAAGGCCTTCCATAAGATGGCCCAGCACCCCTAAACCTTTGCCCGTGGCCACGACCCCTTTATCGCCTATCTCTATTTTCTCAATGGTCACTTTCAGAGCATCTCCGGCCTCTGTACCTTCGACGTAAACCGGACCCGTTGCGGGGTTTATCCTGTTCCAGTCAAGGGATTCCATCTTGTCTTCATTTGTCTTGATTTGATTTGCGAAACAGTCCATGGTTTCAATTTCAACTACATCACCTGATTTGACACGAAGAACGGGTTCTAGCTCTTTTGAAAAGCTGAACATGTAGTTGTCGCTCGAAACTTTATAAGTCACTTAATCTTCCACCTCCCGGATTTTAAATAATTTTGTCTTTTTTCTATTATACCCCTTTTCCAGTTTTTTGTGAATTTAATTCATCTTTGCCATTTATTTCCAATAATAGTAAGTTTTAACGCGGATCATATTTTAAATATCTGATTCGCATGAAAAAGGGCCTTGTCTCTTTTCCAAAAGACAAAGCCCGCAAATAGTATTAAATTTTAGCGGGGATCATATCCCACTACCGTCCAAATACCTGTTTCATCCTGTCGGACAAGCCTCTTTAGGTATACCCGCTCGATGGGGCCTTCATCTACTTCTACGACCGCTTCTTCGGAATTGTTTGTTGCCAGCCTAAATGAAGGCATGTCTATCTGTGGTTCCCCCTGAATTCCTTCGGGAGTTACCTGTAAATTGACGAAAGTTAGGGCCACATGCAACGGGTCAAGTTGCCAGGGGCTGCTGCCGCTGTCTACCTGTTTTTGATTGGCCTCGACAATTCCCATGTCTACCGGGACCTTGACCTTAGCCTTGCTTGTAATATCCTGGTTTGTATCTGGGACGCTAAGGTCTGCCGCAATCTCTCCGGCCAGTTCCAAGCTTCTTGCTCCTTCAACCTGGATCTCAAGTCCTTCCCGCCTCCACCTCAGCCGCTCATACCAAATTTCAAGGGGCCCATCTGCCGCGCTGCCTATGGAAGCATTGGGTTCAGGTTTAAACTCACCGGTAGCTCTTGATTCCACAATTGTAGTATCTCCGTAATCCAGGACGATTCTATCTTGAAATGCCAAGATGCGAACCGGCGCCTGTTTCGGAAGTAGGGGCATAAATCCGCTGATAGCAGCTGCCTCTTCAACGCTAGCCACCAGCTGGCCGGGGTCATCTTCAACTACCTTATATCCTTCCGGCACCCTGTAAGCAAATATATCGGCAGGAATCTCGATATTAGGCTCAAAACTAACAAAGGTATACGTAGTTTGCAGTGCCTTTTGCATAGCCGTTTCGAGTTGAATGGGCAAATTGGTTTCCGCATCCACCCATAAATAGTATTCCTCTCCTCCCGGTGGAGAAATGGCAAGTTTTATTGCCTCACGTCCGGCAACTAGCTCTGTGCCAACTACGGTGTGAGGATATTGCTTTGCCCGCTTTGCCTCATCCCGCAAGTCAAAGCTGCTTCCCGTCGGGTCCGGCAGCAGCGGTAGGATGGCCACTTCCCTCTCTTCGTGGTTAATCTGCCACTTTTGCTGTCCGTTATTTACGGTCAGAGTGCCGTCATCTTGCTTTAAGGCATATTTATCGCCCTCGCACCAAAGCTCCACCCAGCGCACCAGCCATTCCTCACCTGCCGCATTCCTTGTCCGCATCTCCAGGATGCCGTGATAGTTATTGAGTTTGGCCACCGCCTTCTCCATGGCATAAACCACATCCTGCTTGAAAATGCCCAGGGAATTTACAAAGACCAACAGCAGCAGACAAGCCGCCACAGCCGTCATGGGCAGCAACATCCTTAGAATGGATTTGGATGGAGATTTAGTGGGTTTTCTAAAGGTCCTGTGTCTTTCTTTTTGGATTTCATCCGCTACGGCCCGGGCCAGTCTCTCGGGATAAGCCCCATCAGGCATGGTAGGTTCCTTCATGCTGCGGACTAAATGAACCGTTTCTATCAATTTTTCTAATTCCCTGTCATTTTCAGCTTCCTCAATTTTGGGCTCACTCTCAATATTCAAAGCATCTATATAGTCGGAAAGTCTTTCTTCAATATTTTTTTTACTCAAGTTTCTCCCTCCTTCTATTTTTGTCTTTTGCCGCTGTTTCATCCAATATCTGGGCTAGAGCTTTCAATGCCCGATATTGGGCTGTCCTGACTACTCCTTCCGTCTTTCCTAGCAGTTTTGCCGTTTCAGCCACCGAATAGCCTTTGATAATTCGCAAATCGATAATCGCCCGCTGTTCCTGGCTGAGTTTTGCCAAGGCATTTTCCAATACAAGTCGCTGGGCAATATCATTTTGTTTATCGACATAGGCTGCCTCTGCCGGATTTATTTCGCGGAAGTTGACCGATACCCATCCGCGCTTCTTTTGCCGCCACCTGTCACGTATCACGTTGAGGGATACCGTCTTCATAAAAGCCAGAAATTTTTCAAGCGGAATTGTACTTTTTTGAAGGTACTTTAAGGTCTTAACATATGTCTCCTGGGTGATATCCTCTGCCTCCTCCCGGTTTTGCACTTTGTAGTAGATGAAACGGTAAAGGGGCTGCCAAGTATCAAGACATATCTTCTCTATTGCATCCGGATCACCATCTATTGCCTTTTTATACAGATCAACAGCTATCACAAGTTCTACACCTTCTTTCTTCCCGGCCGGTTTTTGTCTTCCATAAATAAAGACGAAACTGACACCCAAAATGTCACACATGAATATGAATAATTAGGGACGGGTACAAAAAATTCACTCGTGAATTTTTTGTACCCGTCCCTAATTATTCATCCATCACCATTATGTATCAAGTTCAAAAAAATATAGTGTATTTGTATCAATATCGTATATGGCAAGGGTAAAGTTAAAGGAACTTCGCTTAAAAATGTTTTCATCTTTTTCTGGGGAGCTGCTCTTATCATGTCGGTCAACAAAAAACCAATAACCGTTTTTAACATGAGGAATTCCAAAGCTTTTGGCAAAATTATATGCATACTCCACATTATCCTTTTCTCCGCCATACATGATAAGATGAAGATTTTCGCTCAGGGGTAGCTCATGCCAACTATCAAGACTTTCTATTTGCCTTAAAATTTCTTCAGCCTGATATGGGTAAATTGGATTTTTGCAAAGGTTTCTCCATCTCCGTGAAATCCTCCATGAGTGTCTTCATATTCTATTTTTACATTTGCAGGTATTTTAATTCCCAAGGTGGCTGAGATTTTTTTGTATAAAGCTTGTGAAAAACATCCTGTTAATAAGCAGATAAAAATCAAAAATAAA
>FZPS01000018.1_pt406 | contig 16265 bp, 15 predicted proteins | sample 1817821 | NCBI WGS metagenome assembly FZPS01 (sample SAMEA104158645, study PRJEB21678) | metagenome | place: Germany | collected 2015-04-21
GTTCTATCGTGAACAAAGCTGAATTGATCTCTGCTGTTGCCGAAAAGAGCGAATTGACCAAAAAGGATGCTGAAAAGGCTGTAAACGCTCTTGTATCTGTTATTACTGAGGCCCTGGCAGCCAACGAAAAAGTACAGTTGGTAGGATTCGGTACCTTCGAAGTTCGGGAAAGAGCAGCCAGAAAGGGCAGAAATCCTCAAACCAAAGAGGAGATCACCATTCCTGCTTCCAAAGCTCCTGTATTTAAAGCGGGCAAGGCCTTGAAGGATTCAGTAAAATAAAGAAGCGGCCGGGGACAAACCCCGGTCTTTCTTTTTCACCAATTCCACCGCTTATGGAAGCGGTTTATTATATATGATATGGGGGATGAACTGAATTTGCGCTTGGACAAGTATTTAAAGGTATCCAGAATTATAAAGAGAAGAACGGTAGCCAATGAGGTCTGCAGCCAGGGCAGGGTGAAGATCAACGACCGGACAGCCAAACCCGGCAGTGAAGTAAAGGCAGGCGACATAATCGCCATTCAATTCGGCGATCGAATCCGCCAATATGAGGTACTGGCTGTGGATGACCATGTATCCAAGGAAGATGCTGCCGGGATGTATCGTGAACTTTAGATAATGATTAAATAATCATAAATTAAACATTGTTCATTATCTGGTATTGCTTCCTTTTGCTTGGCGAATACTAATACTGACAGGTTAATGAATGGCGAAAAAAGAAGCGATTATTGTCAGTGCAGAAGGAGGCGTATACTCAGATATGTATGCAAAAAGAGGCAGGGGAGCTTTGATTATCCCTGCACTGCTAATCTTATCCCTATTGGTGTCGGCCTGTGCAGCTGAGCGCAGACCAGGTGACAGAAGCCCTGAGGAAGACATCAGGCAGCAGGGAACACAGGCAACCCGGGCCCCCGGGCAGTCTTCAGCCGATGAGGAAAAGCCCGGAAGGAAGACTGAGGAAGAGGTAAAAAAACCCGCCGTTCCCCAGGCCATTGCTGCCGGGGAAAATGAGGAGCCCAGGCTGAAGGTGTATATTGTACAGGAAAATGAGGTTCGGGAAATGCCCTTTGAGGAGTACGTAGCAGGGGTGGTGGCAGGGGAAATAAAGAACGACTGGCCCATCGAAGCCATCAAGGCCCAGGCAATCATTGCCCGCACCTTCGTACTTCAGTTTATTGAAGAAAAGGGACAGTCCAAGTATGAAAATGCCCATGTTTCCACGGATATTGAAGAGGCACAGGCCTGGAATGCGCAGGCGGTGAATGACAGGATAAAAGAGGCGGTAAATGAAACCAGGGGACAGGTTATCGTATATGAAGGCGAGTTTGCCCGCACCTGGTTTCATTCCAATGCAGGCGGGAAAACCGCAACGCCAAAGGAGGGCCTTAATTATAAAGACGAGGCTCCGCCCTATATCCAGGTGGTGGATTCTCCCGATACAAACGAGGCGGTGGAAGCCGATGCAAAGAACTGGACAGCCAGCTTTCCCAAAAGCAAGGTGCTTACAGCCCTTAAGGAAGCCGGTAAGCCTCTTAAGGACTTCAGCACCATTTCCATAGGCCTGAAGGGTCCTTCCGGACGGGCAGTCACCATAAAGCTGGATGATACCGAGGTCTCGGCTGCCGAGCTCAGGCTGGCACTGGGAACCACCGATATGCGCTCCACCCTTATTGACAAGATTGCCCTGGAGGGCGGCAATGTGGTTATGACCGGCCGGGGATACGGCCATGGCGTAGGAATGTCTCAGTGGGGAGCCTTCAATATGGCCAAAAACAAAAAGACAGCAAAGGAGATTATAGCTCACTATTTCAAGGACGTAGATATAGTTACCATGTGGGAGTAATAATAGAATCAGGCACCGGAAACAGGCGATGCCCTGCTTTTGTCTGGTGCTTTCTTATTTTTCCGGCATATCTCCTGTCTGACAGGCATATTATCATATATGGATTTGCGTCGTTTGAAGGAGGGAGAGGCCGTGGTAAGGGAATTGGACGACAAGAAACTGGTCAGAGGAAGAAGCCACAGCATATTGATGGAAAACCGGGAAAGGGTGACCATAACCGGTGTGCAGGATGTGGACAGTTTCGATGAAGCCTCTGTTCTGCTGGTAACCGATTTGGGCTATATTACCCTGCATGGTTTTGATCTGCATATCAACAAACTGAATCTGGAAGAAGGACAGCTTATAGTGGAAGGGGAAATTATCGGCATGGAATACAGCGATCATGAAGGAGTGGGTGCCAGAAGCGGCGGATTCTTCAAAAAGCTTTTTAAATAAGGGGGCATCCGCCAAATGCTGACCGCTTCCAACCAGGCCTGGATATTTTTATCCACTGTTTACGCCGGATTCCTCATAGGCTTCTTATATGACTGCTGCCGGATGATACGTAAAATGATTCGGGCAGGTGTAGTGGTTACCGGAATACTGGATCTGCTGTTTTGGTCCATTATCGGCATGCTTTCCTACCTGGTTGTCTTCTATGTAAATGATGGCAATGTGAGGCTCTATACCATAGCAGGTTTTTTCATCGGCTGGATTCTTTATGCTCTTACTCTCAGTCCTTTTATTATGAAGGCACTGGATTGGATATACAGGACACTGGCAAAGCTCATAAATTGGACAGTCAACGTGATTTTATGGCCCTTTCGCATGCTGGGAAAGGCTGCACTCCGCTCTCTTAAGTGGTTAAAAGAGAGAATAAAACAAGGGGAGCCAAAGGTAAGAAATAAAATCCGGTCATTTATCAGAAAAACAGTTAAAAAGCAGGGTAATAAAAAGGAATTCTGACTTCCATGTCGAATATAATGAGGACACAGGGAAATTGTAGTCTTCATCCATCCGGGCCAGGCGGAACTAACGGCGAAAGAAGGGGATACCAGTGGCAAGAAAGACTTATACTCTGAAAATGCGTACAAAGCTGATCCTGACCATGATGATTCTGGCCTATTTCCTTTTTTTGTTTATTCAGCAGTCCTTTGAAATCAGCAGCCAGCAAAAGACAATGGATGAACTGCGGGAAGCGATCTCGGATGCAGAGCACGAAAATGAGATTCTCAGCCGTCAGATAGAGTATTCCAAGTCAAAGGAGTATATTGAGCAGGTGGCACGGGACCGGCTGGGCTGGGTGAAGGAAGGCGAAACAATTTTCATTGAGAATAATCAATGAGGAGGATGCTGTTTTTTTATGTCGGTCGAGGTAGGACAAATCTTGGAAGGCACCGTGTCAGGTATTACTAATTTTGGTGCCTTTGTGGAACTTGGGGAAGGAAAAACCGGGATGGTGCACATATCCGAAATTGCTGATGCATATGTAAAGGATATCAATGCCTATCTTAAGGTAAGCGACAAGGTAAAGGTCAAGGTACTATCCATTGATGAACGGGGGAAGATTGGCCTTTCCATCCGTCAGGCCATGGAGGTAAAGAAATCCTCCAGACCTGCTGAATTGGATTGGAGCAGGGAATTCAACACCCAGGCCGGCGGGTCTTTTGAAGAAGTTCTCTCAAAATTCCTTAAAGACAGCGAGGAGCGGCTTCTGGACATCAAGCGTAACCGTGAGTCCAAAAGAGGCGGCGGTTACTCAAGGGGGAGAGGATAACGACCGGCATGTGTTCCTGTCATAGTTAAAAATGCCAGGAAATTCAGGCTTGACTTCCTTAAGGATTTGTTATAGAATATCTATTGTCGCTGCGGAGACACCTCTGCAGCGCAGCAATATCGCGGGGTGGAGCAGTCAGGCAGCTCGTCGGGCTCATAACCCGGAGGTCGAGGGTTCAAATCCCTCCCCCGCAACCATGTGGCGGCGTAGCTCAGTTGGCTAGAGCATTCGGTTCATACCCGGAGAGTCAGCGGTTCGAATCCGTTCGCCGCTACCATTTTTAACAGGTCAGAAGTCGGAGGTCAGAAGTCAGGGTAAAAGAAAGGCTGCCAAGCCGGACTTGAATCCGATATCCGATATCCGACATCTGACATCCAAGATGGGAGCATAGCTCAGCTGGGAGAGCACCTGCCTTACAAGCAGGGGGTCATAGGTTCGAGCCCTATTGCTCCCACCATTATTTAATCCGAGTCTTGATTCAAAAAATCCGGCTCGGATTTATTTTTTTAAAACCGTATCACATTCTTTTTTGTAATTCTACAGGAAATGTATTACCTTTCTGTCGGGGTAATGCAGCTGATTTGCCAAATCCATTATTTCTTTCAGTATTGCCTGAGTTTTTGTCGTAAAGTTTTTTTTGCGCCTCTTCCTATATTGACAAATAATTTGGACAGGCTTTGCTATACTGGCATCACTCACTTCTCTTACACTATATTTTAACTGGGTGGTGTTGTTATTGATTCATAAGGATGCCCTGCTTCCCCTGAGTGGTTGGCTTAATCGTAAGGACTCGGATAAAAAGACTGTTTCCTTTCCGGCAGGTCTTTTTGTGCGGGAGCTGCTTATCGTACTCAGCTGCTTTCTGATTGGACGGGCAGTTTTGTTCCATCAGATTGCTCCCTTTGGTGTTGCGCTTTTTGCAGTACTTTTGTACAGAAGAAAGGGAGGTCTCGGTGCTTTTTCAGCTGTTGCCGCGGGCCTGATAAGTTTTCTCTTCGAACTGAGAGTAATCAGGTATGTTCTGGTAATGCTGATTGTTTCCGCTGTATGGAAATACGCTGGAAAAAAAACAGGCAGATGGTCTGTTTTTAAAACTGCCCTCACCCTCCTGCTGTCATTTGCTGCGGTTAATACAACATTTTCCCTGCTTAATGGTTTTATGCTGTATGAGACCCTGATAGGCCTGTTTGAAAGCATAGTGGGATTTGTTATGGTGTATGTGTTTTCCCGTTCTGCTGATGTACTCTGGGATCAAAAGAGAAGACAGATTCTTTCCGGGGAAGAAGTTATCTGTCTGAGTATTTTTCTCTCCCTCATTATTATTGGGTTTTGGGACATCACGGTTCTGCGTTTTTCCCTGCGCACCATTCTGACCATATTCCTGATTCTTATGTCTGGGTACATGGGCGGTGCAGGCACGGGAGCCGCCATCGGCATCACATCGGGATTCATGCTTTCCCTGGCTTCCTCACCTGATCCTGCCCTGATGGGCAGCCTGGCAATCTGCGGCCTGCTTGCAGGAACCTTCAGGGAACTGGGGCGTACGGGATCCAGCATTGCCTTTTTCCTGGCAAATATTCTGATGACATACTATATCAACCGATCAACCTATGTAATTCTTCCTTTCGGCGAGATTGCGGCTGCGGTACTGCTGTTTTTGATTTTGCCGACCAAAACGATTAAACACCTTAAAAGATTTTCAGATTCCGGTCTGACGCGGGCTGAAGCTCAGCAGGCTTACGGAAGACGCATGAAGGAACTGACCATAGGAAGGCTTCATGAATTTGCCCAGGTATTCCGTCATTTATCCCGGGTTTTTGGAAGGATTTCCGAACGCAGTTCTTCTGCCGGGCCTGAGGATTTATCAGGACTCTTTGATATGGCGGCGGAACAGGTCTGCAGAGGCTGTCCCCTGTATCGCAGCTGCTGGGAGCGGGATTTTTACAATACCTATGTCAATATGTTTGATATGCTGTCTGTCTGCGAAGAAAAAGGATTGCTTGAGGAAAAGGACATTCCCGGCAGCATGAAAAGACGCTGTCTCAAGGTGGACAAGCTGGCAGAGGTTATGAATTTTATCTATCACTCCTACAGAACCAACATGAAATGGCAGCAGAGGCTGGTGGATTGCCGCCAATTGGTGGCAGAGCAGCTGGAGGGAGTGAGCCATGTGGTAACGGATCTGGCAGCAGAGCTTGATATGGATATCCGCTTCCGCACCGGTATGGAGGAGGCAATCCGGCTGGAACTGGATAAAAAGGGCATAAAAGTCGGTGAGGTTTTGGTCCTGGAAAAGCCCGGAGGCAAAACGGAGGTCAGCATCCATAAGCCTGCATGCAGCGGAAATCGGGAATGTCTGAAGAAAATAGAGCCCATTGTCAGTTCGGTGCTGGGGAAGGCCATGAGCCGCCAGCACAGGGATTGCACCCGGGCGGGAAAAAGGGAATGTATCGTCCACCTGGCGGAAGCGAGGCAGTTTGAAATAATTACAGGCATTGCCAGACAGCCCTGTCAGGAAGCTGCTGCCTGCGGCGACAGCTATTCCTTCACTTCCATCAGAGACGGAAAATATATGCTGGCTTTGAGCGACGGAATGGGTGTAGGAGCCAGGGCGGCGGAGGAAAGCAGTGCCGTGATTTCCCTCCTGGAAAACTTTCTGGAGGCAGGTTTTGACCAGGCAATTACCATCAAAACCATCAACTCCATTCTTATGCTCCGGTCAAGGGAGGAGATGTTTGCAACAGCAGATCTTTGCGTACTGGACCTGGTGGCCGGACAGGCTGAGTTTATTAAGATAGGAGGGGTATCAAGCTTTATCCGCAGGGGTTCCGAGGTGGAGGTAATCCGGCAGACCGGGCTGCCTATGGGCATTCTGGAGGACGTCAGCATTGAGAGCATTTCGGTTCCCATCTGTGATGAAGACATGATTGTCATGGTCACCGACGGCATTCTGGATGCATTTGCCGCCGTCGGAGACAGGGAGCAGGCGCTGGCAGCTTATATTGCCACCCTGGATACCACCAATCCACAGGAACTGGCTGATTCCATAAGGGAAGAAGCCCTTTTCCACTCTGACGGGGAAGCCAGGGATGATATGACCGTTATGGCAGGCAGGGTTTGGAAATCTTATTAAGCCTGCCTTTTCAGTTTCGATGCATATAAATTATTGATATAAGAATTGATATGGGAAGTAAGATTAAAAACAGGGCCTGCATCAGACCTAACAGTCATGCAGGCCTTTCTTTATTGTATTTTGCCTTGAAATATAACGGGAAAAGGGATACAATTTAGATATTCTTTTCCGGGATCAAAAGATCCACTGCAAAATGAAGCAGGTGGATGCAGAATGCTGCAAACGGTCAGTAAATACATAGAAAAACATAAAATGATTCTGCCCGGACAGCGGATCGTGGTGGGCCTGTCAGGCGGGGCGGATTCCGTTGCCCTGCTGCATATTTTGAAGCGTATGCAGGAAACCATGTATATAGAATTGTTTGCTGCTCATGTAAATCACGGCCTGAGAGGGCAGGCTGCCAGGGATGATGCTGTCTTTGCGGAAGAATTGTGCAAACGCTGGGGAATTCCCTTTTTTCTTAAAGCAGCTGATGTCCGTGCCCTCTCCCATACCTTGCGCCGGACGGAAGAGGAAGCAGGCCGTATGGTCCGGTACGGTTTTTTTCATGAGGTGATGGAGAAGGTAAATGGTGACAGAATCGCTACTGCCCATCACAAAAATGATCAGGCGGAAACCATTTTGCACAATGTGATTCGCGGCAGCGGCATGCAGGGCCTGACCGGTATCAGGCCGGTCAGGGACGGTATCATCATCCGTCCGCTGCTGGATGTTTCCAGGCAGGAAATAGAAGACTATCTTATAAAACATCAGCTTTCCTACAGGGAGGATGCCAGCAATGCGGATCCGGTCTATACCCGCAACCGGATTCGTAACCGGCTGCTGCCTGTCCTGGCTGAACATTACAATCCGGACATTGTGGACAGCCTGACCAGGATGGCCGGCATTCTGAGGGATGAAGATGATTTTCTGACCGGTCATTGCAGCTCCCTTTATGAGGCTTATGCTGTTTCCGGGCCGGGGCAGATCAGAATGGATTTAAAGAAGTTTAAGGCCTGCCATCCGGCTTTGCAGAGAAGGCTGGTGCGCATGGCCGTTGCCGACCTGCGGGGAAATCTGGTCAATGTCGGCAGCAGCCACATAGAGGCGGTAATCCGGCTGGCTTCCCGGTCTGCCACAGGCGCCCGCACTCTTATACCGGCAGACAGCCTGAGCGGGCGGGAAATTTGGGCAGAGCTCTCCTATGATTTCCTGGTATTCCGAAAGGCGGACGATAAGCAGCCTGCTTCAGCCTTTGACTGCTTGCTGCCTGTTCCGGGACAGGTGCGGCTTGAGGAGCTCAATTTAACTGTTACAGCCGAAAAGTGGGATCAAAACAAAGGTTTGCCTTTTTCTCCCCGGTGTATCTATATAGACGGAGAGAAAATCAAGGGTGAACTGCGGCTGCGGCAGCGCCGTGACGGAGATCGCTTCAGGCCTTTGGGAATGCAGGGAAGGAAAAAGCTTAAGGATTACTTTATTGACCGGAAGATACCCCGGGAGCAGCGGAACCGAATTCCCCTGCTGACAGACGGGGAGAATATTATCTGGGTGGTTGGTTTTCATATGAGCCAGGATTATCGGATTACCGAAAGAACCCGGAGAATAGTGAAGATCAGCCTTCAATATCACGCGGACGGAGGATGAAAATGTTGGATCAGGTTGCAAAAATATTGATTGATGAAAAGAAGCTGATGAATCGTGTTCAGGAACTGGGAAAACAGATTTCAGAGGATTATGAGGGCAAGGACCTTGTTGTGATCTGCATACTTAAAGGTGCCATAATGTTTACAGCAGATCTGGTGAAGGCAATCAGTCTGCCCCTGTCCATCGATTTTATGGCGGTTTCCAGCTATGGCAGTTCCACAAAATCCTCGGGGGTGGTCCGTATTCTGAAGGATTTGGACGAGGAAATAGAGGGGCGGCACGTCCTTATAGTGGAGGACATAGTTGATACAGGGCTTACACTGGATTATCTGGTTAAAAACCTCTTATCCAGAAAACCGGCCTCTCTTAAGATCTGCTGCTGTCTGGACAAGCCTGAGAGAAGAAAAACCCCGGTAAAGGTGGACTATGTGGGCTTTATCATTCCTGACGAGTTTGTAATCGGTTATGGGCTGGATTATGATGAAAAATACAGAAATCTTCCCTTCATCGGCGTTCTTTCCGAAGAAGCCTACCGCTAGCGGCAATTTGTCGAAAAATTGAGGTGTTTGGATTTTTTTGATTCATTGCTTTTAACAGACAATTATGTTAAAATAAACAAATATGGTATACAAATATGGAAGGAGGGCTGAGGTTGAGGAGATTTTTAAGAGGCCCGGGTTTTTATTTAGTGCTTTTTATCATTATAATTCTCGTTGTTGCCATGTCCGACTTGGGCAGCATGCATGAGCGCTTGCCGTACCCCAAATTGCTGCAGGAGATTCGGGAAGGCAAAATTACCCATCTGATGAGCACAGATCGCGTAATAGTTGGATTACGGAAGGGTTCCTCTATACCGGTTGAAAGCTTTCCTCAGAAATATGATTTTGAATCCTATGCCCCTCACAGTACGATTTTTGAGAGAGATGTCCGAACTATAGAGGCTGAGCGCCTGCAGACAACACCGGAGGAAATTACTTCGGATCAGTTTAGTTTCGAATGGGATCCGCAGCCCGTTCCCGAAACACCATGGTGGCTCAGCTTATTGCCATTTGTTCTGATGATTGCTGTATTTGCAGTATTCTGGTTTATTTTTATGCAGCAGGCCCAGGGCGGCGGCAATAAGGTAATGTCCTTTGGCAAGAGCCGGGCCAGGCTTCATCAGGATGACAAGAAGCGTGTAACCTTTGACAATGTTGCAGGTGCAGAAGAAGAAAAGGATGAACTTAAGGAAATAGTTGAATTTTTAAAGAATCCCAGAAAGTTTATCGAGCTGGGTGCACGGATTCCCAAGGGAGTACTCCTGGTCGGCCCGCCGGGAACAGGCAAGACCTTGCTGGCCAAGGCCGTGGCAGGAGAAGCTGATGTACCCTTCTTTACAATCAGCGGCTCGGATTTTGTAGAAATGTTTGTAGGCGTAGGTGCATCCCGTGTACGGGATTTATTCGATCAGGCCAAGAAAAGTGCACCCTGCATCGTGTTTATAGATGAAATAGACGCAGTCGGCCGGCACAGGGGTGCAGGCATGGGCGGCGGCCATGATGAACGGGAACAGACCCTGAACCAGCTGCTGGTTGAGATGGATGGTTTTGCCGTTAATGAAGGCATTATTATTCTGGCAGCCACCAACAGACCTGATATACTGGATCCGGCCCTGCTCAGACCGGGCAGATTTGACCGGAGGGTTGTAGTAGGAGTACCGGATGTTAAAGGCCGTGAGGAGATCATAAAGGTTCATTCCAGAGGCAAGCCATTAAGCAGGGAAGTGGATCTTAAGGTACTGGCCAAGCGAACACCGGGATTTACCGGTGCAGATATTGAAAATATGATGAATGAAGCGGCTATCCTGGCAGCCCGGAAGGATGCCAAGGAGATCGGCATGATGGAGATAGAAGAAGCCATTACCAGGGTCCTGGCCGGTCCGGAGAAAAAAAGCCGGATTGTCACCGAAAAGGATAAGAGGCTGGTTGCCTACCATGAAGCCGGTCACGCTGTAGTTGCCAAACTGCTTCCCAATGCAGATCCTGTCCACCAGGTATCCATTGTACCCAGGGGGCAGGCCGGCGGATATACTCTGACCCTGCCCAAAGAGGATAAGAACTATATTTCCCGCACCGAGCTTGAGGATGAGATTACCATGCTGCTGGGCGGACGGGTAGCAGAGCATCTGGTCCTGCAGGACATCAGCACAGGAGCCTCCAACGACCTGCAAAGGGCCACTCAGATTGCCAGAAAGATGGTCACCGAGTACGGCATGAGCAGCGATTTGGGGCCCATCACCTACAACAGCCAGGAAGAGGTCTTCCTGGGCAGGGACTATGGTCATACCCGGGTCTACAGTGAAGATGTAGCAGCCCTCATTGATGCCGAAGTCAAGAAAATTGTCGAAGAAGGCTACGAAAGGGCAACCCGGCTTTTGCAGGAAAACATCAACAAGCTGCACAAGATTGCAGAAGCCCTGCTTGAGAAGGAAAAACTGGAGTCTGATGAATTCGAGGAACTATTTGCAGCAAGCTGATGAAGGCGGCGTCAAAGGACGCCGCCCTGTTATTTGCGGCACCTAGCCGCTTGCTTTATCCTGCTGTTTACAAAGGAGCAGAGGCATGTACACCATTGTCAGTATTGAAAGGCAGCCCAGGCAGAAAAATCAGTTTACGCTTACATTGGATGACGGCAGCTCCCTCTCTCTTCACCGGGAAGTTATAGCGAAACACCGCATAAGCACGGGTATGACAGTTGATGATGAACAGCTGAAAGCCTGGATCCGGGAGGGAAACAGCAAATCTGCCGTCGAATCGGCAATGTATTACCTTACCTGGCGGACCAGGACCAGAAAGCAATTGCTTGATTACCTCTCACGAAAAGGCTTTGAGGCAGAGGCGGCGGAGGAAGCGGTCCGAAAGATGGAGGAGTATGGCTTTTTAAATGATGAGAAGTATGCTTTGGACTGGGTTCAGAGCAGGAAAACGGGAAAGCCTGCAGGCCGCAGAAAAATAGCATATGAGCTTAGGAGCAAGGGAATCTCCCAGGACATACTGGACCAGGCACTTGATAACCTGACAGCCGAAGACGAGTTTAGACAGGCCATGAAACTGGCAGAGAAGGCCTTTGAAAGACACAGAAGTCTTCCCCTGCGGGAGCGGATGGCCAAGACATCCCAAACCCTGCAGCGAAGGGGATTCGAATGGGAGCTAATAAGCCGGGTGCTGCGAAAGCTGGCCGATTCGGAGGATGCTTCTGAAGATCATCTCCTCCCGGATTAAGAGGAAAAAGACATCTATATGTCTTTTTTTTATGCGAAAATTATGATGGAAAATTTTTTGCCGGATATATGCTTATTTTTGAAAAAAGCATTGCAAATTATTGAATATGGGGTATAATAATAATGAAGGTCAAAGAAAGTCAAAACAGAGCAAGGAAGTGATGAATTGGCACGACTTAGTGATGTCATTGAGAAATTCATAAAATCGCTTCTTGAAGAAAGCGAGGGTGAGCTGGAGCTGCAGCGAAATGAACTGGCAGATTATTTCGAGTGTGCACCTTCCCAGATCAATTACGTTCTTGCAACCCGCTTTTCTGTAAGCCATGGATATTATATAGAGAGCAGAAGGGGCGGCGGCGGTTATATCCGCATTGTATGCCTGGACGTGGACAAGAATAATTTTCTGCATTATCTGGTTTCAGAAGGCATAGGTTCAAGAATAACCGAACATGATGCCCTGCATATTGTACAAAGGCTGCTGGAGCAGAATTATATAGCGCCCAAAAGCGCCGGCCTGATCAAGTCGGCAATTACCGATAAGGCCATCGGCATTCCGTCAACACTTAAGGATACCATAAGGGCAAACATTTTGAAGTCCATGATTACTGCTGTTATGGCTTGGCAGGGCAAATAAGATGTGATAAAAAAACTGTCTGCGGGTATTTATAACAGGGAGGTGTAGATCATGCTGTGCCAGGAATGCAAGGAGAGAGAAGCGACTGTACATGTGACAAAAATTATCAATAACCGAAAAACGGAAATGCATCTGTGCGAGTACTGTGCCCGGCAACGCGATGATTTCATACAGATACCGTCCTTTTCCGTCAATGATTTGATTGCCGGCCTTATGGATTTCAGCCATTCCCAGCCGGCTCCTGAAAAAGCTGCGCTGGCTAAGTGTGCAGCCTGCGGAATGGAATACAGTCAGTTTAAAAAAATGGGGCGTCTGGGCTGTCAGAAGTGCTATGAGTACTTTGGCAGAGAACTGGGTCCGGTTCTGCGCCGGATTCAGGGCAGCAGTCAGCATGCAGGAAAGGTTCCCAGACAGGCCGGTTCACATCTCCTTAGAAAGAAGCAGCTGGCCCGGTGGAAAACGGAGCTGAAAAGGGCGGTTGAACTGGAGGCTTATGAAAGAGCAGCTGAGCTCAGAGACAAGATTAAAGCCCTGGAACAGGCTTTGGATTCAGAAGGGGGAGGGAAAAGATGAGCTGGATTAATGAAACCGGCCCTGATCGCGATGTAGTGATGTCCAGCAGGGTCCGGATAGCCAGGAATATTGCAGATATACCCTTTCCCTCCATCATGCAGCCGCAGCATGCAGTCCAGGTTGCCGAAAAGGTCAGAAGCTGTCTGCCGGATCTGAAATCAGGTTCCCGCTTTGACTTTATGTACATGCGGGATGTGCCGGCAATAGAAAGACAGATACTGGTGGAAAAACATCTGGCCAGCCAGGATCTGATGAAGCGGTACGAGCAGTCCGCCTTAATAATGGATTCAAGAGAAAAAATTACGGTGATGATAAACGAAGAGGATCACATCCGTATGCACTGCATACTTCCGGGCTTTCAGCTCAATCCTGCCTGGGAGCAGATGAATAAGGTGGATGACATTATAGAGCAGAAGGTGGAATATGCCTATCATGAACAGCTGGGCTATTTAACCTGCTGCCCGACCAACGTGGGAACCGGAATGCGGGCATCGGTCATGATGCATTTGCCTGCCCTGACCATAAACAAGCAGATGAACCTCATCCTGCAGACCATATCCAAGATTGGTCTGACCGCCAGGGGTATATATGGGGAAGGCAGCGAGGCCCTGGGAAACATTTATCAGATTTCCAACCAGATTACCCTGGGTCCCTCTGAAGAAGATATAATAAGCAACATGATCATTGCCTGCAGGCAGATCATGGAGAAGGAACGAATTGCAAGAAAGGCTGTACGCAAGACCGGCGGTATACAGTTTGATGATGCAGTCTGGAGAGCATTCGGAATACTGAGAAACGCCAGGGTATTGGAGCTCAAGGAGTTTATGGCATATATCTCCCAGATGCGCATGGGAGTCAGCCTGGGCCTGATTCCGGGTTTCAGCCTGGAAGATGTGGACGGCCTTATGACGGCAGGCCAGCCGGCCGGAGTGATGAGGAAGACAGGAAGGATCATGGAGGGTACGGAGTTGGATGCTGCCAGGGCGGATGTAATACGGAAAGCGATTGAAGAACTGGAAAAAAGTAAAGAAAAAAATATATAGAAAAAAGAAACAAGAAAAAAGTGATAAAGTAATAAAGAAGTATGCAAAGGAGGCTGCATATGGCATTTTTCGGAAGATTTACAGAACGGGCCCAGAGGGCATTGATATACGCACAGGAGGAAGCCCGGAGTCTGGGCCATAATTACGTGGGAACGGAGCATCTGCTCCTGGGTCTCCTGAGGGAAGGAGAGGGGGCAGCAGCTCAGGTTCTGAAGAGTCTGGGAATTGATTTAAGCAAGGTGCGGCAGCAGGTGGAAGACCTTGTCGGAAAGGGAAGCTTCAACTTTACTGAAGGATTCGGATATACCCCAAGGACTAAACGGGTTATGGAGCTCAGCTTTTATGAGGCAAGAAACTTGGGGCATAATTATGTGGGAACAGAACATCTGCTGTTGTCCCTGATCAGAGAAGGGGAAGGAGTCGCATCCCGCATTTTAAAGGATGCCGGTGTAGACATGCAGTATGCCCGGGATCAGATTATAAAAATGCTGAAGGAGGAAGGGGTGGAAACCCATCAGCCTGCCGGCAGACAAAAATCCGAAACTCCAACCCTGGATCAGTTCGGCAGGGATCTGACCTATATGGCCTCGGAAGGCAAGCTGGATCCGGTAATCGGCAGGGAAAAGGAGATTGAGCGGGTTATCCAGATTTTAAGCCGCCGTACCAAAAACAACCCGGTGCTGGTCGGTGAAGCCGGAGTCGGGAAGACAGCGGTGGCCGAAGGCCTGGCCCAGAAGATCCAGGAAGGTAACATACCGGAGCTGCTTAAGGGTAAGAGAGTTGTAACCCTGGACCTGGGCGGCATGGTTGCCGGAACAAAATACAGGGGGGAATTCGAGGAGCGTCTTAAGACAATAATGGAGGAAATCAGAAAGGCCGGCAATATCATTCTCTTTATTGATGAGATGCATACCATAATCGGGGCAGGTGCTGCAGAGGGTGCCATTGATGCATCCAACATACTGAAGCCTGCACTGGCCAGGGGCGAAATACAGGCTATAGGGGCCACCACCCTTGATGAGTACAGAAAGCATGTGGAGAAGGATCCTGCCCTGGAACGCAGATTCCAGCCGGTAACGGTAGGAGAGCCCACCAGGGAAGAAGCCGTGCAGATTCTCTTCGGCCTGAGGGATAAATACGAAGCCCATCATAAGGTACGCATTACAGATGAAGCCCTTAAGGCGGCGGTAGACCTGTCTGATCGCTATATCACCGATCGCTATTTACCCGATAAGGCAATTGATTTGATCGATGAAGCGGCATCAAGGGTCCGCCTGCAGTCCTTTACCACTCCTCCCGATCTCAAGGAACTGGAGGACAGGCTGGAGGATCTGATTAAGGAAAAGGAAGAGGCAGTCATGAATCAGAATTATGAAAAGGCTGCCAAGATAAGGGATGAAGAGCAGAAAATCAAAGCAGAGATAGAAGAGAGAAAGTCCAGTTGGAACAGGCAGTCAACTGCCAATACCGAGACAGTGGGCGAAGAGGAAATTGCTTATATTGTTGCCAGCTGGACCGGCATTCCTCTAACCAAGCTGACTGAAAGTGAGGCAGAGCGGCTCTTAAATATGGAAAAAATACTGCACAGCAGGGTAATCGGCCAGGAAGAAGCGGTAAAAGCGGTTTCCAGAGCCATACGCCGTGCCCGGGCAGGGCTTAAGGATCCCAAAAGGCCGGTCGGCTCCTTCATTTTCCTGGGTCCTACCGGTGTCGGAAAGACTGAGCTGTGCAGAGCGCTTGCAGAAGCCCTGTTTGGTGATGAGGAGGCCATGATTCGTGTTGATATGTCCGAGTACATGGAACGACATACGGTATCCAAGCTGATTGGCTCACCTCCGGGTTATGTGGGTTATGAAGAAGGCGGGCAGCTGACGGAGCAGGTCAGGAGAAAGCCCTATTCGGTAATATTGATGGACGAGATAGAAAAGGCTCATCCCGATGTATTTAATATTCTGCTGCAGATACTTGAAGACGGGCGCCTGACGGACGGCAAGGGAAGAACCGTTGACATGCGCAATACAGTAGTCGTAATGACTTCAAACGTGGGAGCCCATACCATAAGAAAACAGAAAACCATAGGATTTACCGCATCTGATGATCAGTCAGCCAGCGAATATGAAAAAATGAAGGAAAATATCCTCGAAGAGCTGAAAAAGACTTTCCGGCCGGAATTCCTGAACCGGATTGATGAAATCATCGTATTCCATGCACTGGATGAAGAGGATCTGAAGAAAATTGTCCGCCTTATGCTGGACAATGTGGCCAAACGGCTGGCAAGGCAGGATATTTACCTGGAGGTTTCAGAAGCTGCCCAGGAGTACATGACCCAGGAAGGCTTTGATGTGACCTATGGGGCCAGACCCCTCCGCCGTGTCATCCAGCGCATGATTGAAGAC
>FZPS01000027.1_pt229 | contig 16263 bp, 14 predicted proteins | sample 1817821 | NCBI WGS metagenome assembly FZPS01 (sample SAMEA104158645, study PRJEB21678) | metagenome | place: Germany | collected 2015-04-21
CCTTGTAACGGTGTGATGAAAATGCTTGCGCATTTTCTTCCGTTGTTAAAAGAACCTTACGCTTTGCGTAAGAACCTTGTAACGGTGTGATGAAAATGCTTGCGCATTTTCTTCCGTTGTTATAAAATTTTTTTGTTCAAAATAAAGAATGAATCTATGTGTATGATGAATGGAGGGTTCTTTTGGAATTAACTGAATTGACAGCATTAACGGCTGCAGAAAAAATAAGAAAAAGGGAAATAAGCGTTATAGAATTAACCAATGCTTATCTTAACAGGATAGATAAGCTAAACGGCAAAGTTGGCGCATATATTACCGTATGCGAGAAACAGGCTCTGCGGCAGTCAGAATCGGTACAGAAAAAACTTAACTGCAAAGAAAACGTTTTTCCGCTGGCTGGCATTCACCTCCGCTTGAGCCTCCCGGAACCCGCTCTTGCCACGCGTTCAAAAATAACTCTGTGCGATTTCACTGCCATGCGGGTTCGAAGAAGACGCTGGAAAGCTTATCCATGACGAATCAGACAAGTCAACATTTATAGATTACAATCGCTGCGGAGTACCACTTATAGAAATTGTTACCGAGCCCTATATGTGTTCGTCAGCCGAGGTGAAGGCTTTTTTTGAAGAGCTGAAAACAATATTAGAATATACATCAGTGTCAGACTGTAAAATGCAGGAGGGATCGCTTCGTGCGGATGTTAATCTTTCCGTCAGACCAAAAGGTAAAAAAGAGTTTGGTACCCGTACCGAAATGAAGAACCTTAACTCTGTCCGTGCTATTGTTCGTGCGGTTGATGAAGAGGCCCGACGTCAGATAACCGTATTGGAGCAAAACGGTGTTATTGTGCAGGAAACCAGGCGTTGGGATGACGAAGAAGGAGAAAGCTATTCAATGCGGGGCAAGGAAGAAGCCCATGATTACAGGTATTTTCCTGAGCCTGATTTAACCCCTATAGTGGTGGATGAAGCCTGGCTTGATAAAATACGCAGCTCAATCCCCGAACTTCCGGGCGACAGAAAAAAACGGTACATGACTGAATATGGGATACCTGTGTACGATGCTTCATTGATTACCGGCTCGAAACCTCTATCAGATTTTTTTGAAGCTGCCGCAAATGAAAGTAAAAATGTAAAAGCGATAAGCAACTGGATTATGGGCGATGTAATGAAAAAATTGAATGATACCGGGCTGGAGCCTCAGAATATACCGTTTAAACCTGAAAACCTTTCAAAACTTGTATCATTGATTGATGAAAATGTAATAAGCGGTAAGATAGCAAAGCAAGTATTTGAACTGATGTGGGAAACGGGAGAAGACCCGGCCGATATAGTGGAAAAGAAAGGATTAAAGGTGGTAACGGATACCGACGCTATACGCAGCGTAATTATCCAGGTTATTTCGGCAAACCCGAAATCGGTTGAAGACTACAAATCGGGCAAAACAAAAGCGATGGGTTTTCTTGTCGGGCAAATCATGCGCGAAACTAAAGGTAAGGCGGAGCCGCAGACGGTGAACCGGCTGCTTCAAGAAGAACTGGACAAATTGTAATTATGTTGACCACAATCAAAAATCTTCCGATCAATATTAAGCCCTTATTTCTGAACTATTGTACAATAGTTTTTAATGAACGTTGTAACAGTGCTGGTCGTTCCGCTGCGCTTCACTGCCTGCCCACGCAACCTGGTGTGTTGGAATAGCTTGCGCAATTCCTTCCGTTGTTAAAAGAACATTGCGCTTCGCGCAAGAACCTTGTAACGGTGTGATGGTTTTGCTTGCGCAAAACCTTCCGTTGTTATATTATAAATTGTGAACGAAAAAGGCGTTTTGCCGCGGTGTGCGGCGAATTTTCCCATACAAGGAGGAAGTACAATGGCAATAACAAAAGAAGATATTGAGCGTCTGGCGGATCTTGCGCGTTTAAACCTGACCCCGGAGGAAATCGAAAGGCTCACGGGAGATATGGAAACGATTATAAATTATTCCATGAGTAAATTGAATGAGCTTAACACGGATGATGTACTGCCGATGGAACATGTACTGCCGATTCGCAATGTATTCAGGGAAGATATATGTGAAAAATCTTTTGACAGGGAAGAAATATTAAAAAATGCTCCCGAAAAAGCGGAGGGCTGTTTTTTAGTGCCCAAAGTAGTTGAATAAAGTCATTTATAGCATATACACCTGACAAACCGATTGGAGGGATTTTTTTGGAACTTACGAAATTTACCGTTTGCCAGGCCGCGGATAAAATAAGAAAAAAAGAAATAAGTGTGCCGGAATTAACGAATGCTTATCTTGACAGGATCAACGAGCTTAATAAAAAAATCGGGGCATACATTACCGTTTGCGGACAGGAAGCTGAAAAGCAGGCGGATCGTGTTCAAAAAAAGATTGATAATTATGAGGAATTGCCGATTATAGCCGGCATTCCCGCTGGAGTCAATGATAATATATGCACATCGGGGGTATTGACAAGCTGTGGTTCCAGAATGCTGAGTAATTTTATTCCCCCATACGACGCAACAGTGATTAAGAAATTTTCACAGAATGATGCGGTTCTGTTGGGAAAGCTGAATATGGATGAATTTGCTATGGGAAGTTCAAACGAAACTTCCTGGTATGGGCAGGTTAAAAATCCATGGGATCTTGAGCGTGTCCCTGGCGGATCAAGCGGGGGCGCTGCAGCCGCGGTTGCGGCGCATATGGCATGTTATGCGCTCGGTTCCGACACAGGCGGCTCTGCCCGGCAGGCATCGTCGTTTTGCGGCGTTGTTGGTTTAAAACCAACTTATGGTTTAGTTTCAAGGTATGGCCTTGTTGCATTTGCTTCCTCTATGGATCAGATAGCGCCTGTTACACGCGATGTTGCTGACTGCGCAGCGGTTATGAATGCTATTGCGGGGCACGATCCTCTTGATTCAACATCGCAGGATTGCAGAAATGAAGATTACACATCTTTTTTAAAAAATGATGTTAAGGGCTTGAAAATTGGTTTGCCGAAAGAGTATTTCAGCGGCAGCATTCAGAAAGAAGTAAAGGAAAAAGTTTTAGATGCTGCAAAATTATTTGAGTCATTGGGAGCTACTATAGAGGAAATTTCACTGCCGCTTATTGAATACGCTTTACCGGTATATTATATATTATCATCCGCGGAGGCAGGTTCGAATCTTGCTCAGTACGACGGGATAAAATACGGGTACCGTGCACAGCAGTTTGATGATTTGGTAGAGCTGTACAAAAAAACACGGAGTGAAGGGTTTGGGGAAGAAGTCAAGAGAAGAATTCTTCTTGGAACTTATGTGTTAAGCTCCGGAAATTATGATGCGTATTATAGTAAAGCATTGAAAGCTAAAAGAATGATTTTCGAAGAGTTTCAGAATGCCTATCAAAAGGTAGATATTATTTTAGGACCTACCGCCCCTTCTTCCGCTTTCAAAATTGGTGAAAAAACCGTCAATCCTATTGATATGTATTTTAATGACGCGTATACGGTTTCGGCTAATATAGCAGGTCTTTGCGCGATATCGCTGCCGTGCGGCTTTGACAGTAATGGCCTTCCGGTGGGAATGCAGCTGATCGGCAAGCCTTACGACGAAGGAACAATATTAAAAGCTGCTTTCACATATGAAAAGAATACCGGTGGAAATGGAGGGATTGACTGTGGAATATGAAGTTGTCATAGGTCTGGAAATACATGCCGAACTTGCTACAAAATCCAAAATATACTGCGGCTGTACAACTGAATTTGGAGGCGAACCAAATACGCACTGCTGTCCCGGATGCATGGGAATGCCCGGCGCACTGCCGGTACTTAACAAAGCTGTTGTTGAATATGCGATAAAAGCAGGTCTGGCCACAAATTGCGAAATATCACATTACAGCCGGCAAGACAGGAAGCATTATTTCTACCCTGATTTAGCAAAAGCATATCAGATATCCCAGTGTGATTTTCCTATATGCAGGAATGGATTCCTTGAGATTAACGTAAACGGAGATAAAAAGAAAATCGGAATCACAAGAATTCACATTGAAGAGGATGCCGGAAAATTGATCCATGACGAATCCGGAAGAGGGACTTTTGTTGATTACAACCGAAGTGGTGTCCCTCTTATTGAAATAGTTACCGAGCCCGATATGCGCTCGTCTGCCGAAGTGAAGGCTTTTTTTGAAAAATTGAAGGCTATACTGGAATATACTGCTGTTTCGGACTGCAAGATGCAGGAAGGATCTCTGAGAGCGGACATTAATCTTTCTGTACGCCCAAAGGGTCAGAGTGAGTTTGGAGTTCGTACCGAAATGAAAAACCTTAACTCTATCAGAGCTATCGTTCGCGCTGTTGAAGGGGAAGCAAGAAGGCAGATTCTTGAGCTTGAGTACGGAGGGATAATTGAACAGGAAACGAGGCGTTGGGACGACATAAAAGGCGAGAGCTACTCTATGAGAACTAAGGAAGAGGCTACCGATTACCGCTATATGCCGGATCCTGATCTGGCGCCGGTTTATGTCGAACAAGCATGGATTGATGAAATAAGGGCTACAATCCCTGAACTCCCGGATGACAGAAAAAATCGATTTATTAACGAATTTGGAATACCAGAATACGATGCTTCACTGATCACCGCTTCCAAACCTCTCGCGGATTTTTTCGAGGCAGCGGCGAAGGAAAGCGAAAACGTAAAAGCAGTCAGCAACTGGATCATGGGTGATTTAATGAAAAAACTGAATGATACGGGACTGGAGCCCTCGGATATACCGTTTGCACCCGGGAATCTTTCAAAACTGATATCGTTAATCGATGAAAATGTGATAAGTGGAAAGATAGCAAAACAGGTATTTGAACATATGTGGGATACGGGAGAAGACCCAGCTGACATTGTTGAAAAGAAAGGATTAAAGGTAGTAACGGATACGGAAGCAATACGCAGCGTGGTTATTAAGGTTATTTCAGCAAACCCCAAATCGGTAGAGGATTACAAATCGGGCAAAACAAAAGCGATGGGTTTTCTTATCGGGCAGATTATGCGCGAAACGAAAGGCAAGGCAGATCCTCAGGCAGTAAACCGTCTGCTTAAGGCGGAACTGGATGAATTATAAGTGGTTAACACCGATATTTCAATCGGTTGTCTGGCTGTAATGCGTAACGGTATTACGGCCTTTCTTTTTCGATGAATGCAAAGCTTTTTCGGAAGAGTTTATTAAATCTCGTGCATTTGAGGCATCATGCGGGAACGAAGCAATTCCTATTGATATTGTATAGTGAGGGCTGGTTGTTTTTTCAACATTTTTTCTTAAGCGCTCAGCGACGAGATAAGCGTTAACAGGGCTTGCACCGGGCAGGAGTACAATAAACCTGTCCGCAATATACCGGCCAAGTTTGTCATCGCTGCGCAGAGTACTTCCAGCTATATTTACAAGGTTTCTTATGCATTTGTCTCCAATTATGCGGCCGTGGACGTTATTTATTATCTTAAAATTATCTATATCGAACATTAAAACGGAAAACTCGCCATTTGGGTTTCTTTCAATCATGTTTCTAATCTTTCCTCTAATAGCCTTTTTCGTATATGCACCTGACAGTTCATCGGTTTTTTCCATTTCGGCAAGTTTTTGTTTCTCTTGTTCGATTTGTTCCACACGTCTTTCCACTTCACGCTGAACAGATTGGTTTATTTTTTCCAACTGGGCTGTTGTTAATGAATGTGACTCTTCAAGTTTAAAAACAGTTGAGCGATAGAAGAAGACTGAGAACAAAATGTAGCCGGCGGCTTTTGCGATCAGTGATATTGTTATTGCCGAATCCGACGATGCGAGGCGGGGAATTAAAAGTGATATACAAACAAGCACAACACCCCCGTACAGCGAAAAAGAGGAATATCGTTTTAACAGGAAAAAGCTTATAATAAAAATAACAACCGTACATATGTATAATGAAATAATAATATCAAAAATAAACGAACGATACAGTGAAACAAAGTTAAGATTTAATACTATCATTGCAACCGGCAGTGAATACAGCAGAAACATCAGCATATTGACCGGATCACTGTTCTTTTTAACAACAATAATTAGGATTAACGAAGTAATAAGTAAAAATTCGGAGAAGAAAAGATATGAATGGGAGTGTTCGGTACTTATAGACAAAAATGAAAGCAAACACAAAACAAGCGGAATAAAAAAAGCGGTTCCAAAGTGCTTTGCCAATGGCATATCATGTTTTATTGAAAGCGAAGACAGATATATGTATGATGAGAACACAATAACCATAAACAAATGAATCTGGTTTTCCAGACCAAGATAAAACATACTGATATCCTCCCGCATTGGTTTACTTATTATATTATCGGAAAATGAACCCAAAATAACAATAGGCGTACCCGATTTTTCGGCTTGCTTATCCTCGCTCTGACTGTACATCTCTATGCTGCATTTTCGCTATAGTTTCCGTTATTGTAAAATAGTTCTTCTAAATTACTGTGCTGGTTCAACCAGATAAACAGCGGGTGATTCGGGTGTTTTCGGTTACGCCGGGCGACATGCTCCAACGCCCTGCTGCGTACAGGCAAATGCGGAGCGGGTTAATGAGCGACCCGGGATATGGAGACCACTGTGTGAAAATATACAAAACCTAAAGCGTGTTATCGGTATGTGCTTTGTCGACCAAGGAAACGAAACACCCGAAGCAGGACCCGCGGGAATAGTGTTCGAAAATTACCCTACGAACTATTGTACAATAACGTCAACAAAGAGCTTCATTTGCAAGAGCTATACAGTTCAGCTCGGGCAAGTCGAAACTCACAAAAATGCTTTGAAAAATTTTTGAAGGAAGCATTTTTGCTCAGACAGTCGACTTGCTTATCCTCGCTCTGACTGTACATCTCTATGCTGCATTTTCGCTATAGTTTCCGTTATTGTAAAATAGTTCTTTATTGTACGTCTTAACGGTAATCAATTTTAAGGCAAAAAATAGTATATTTCAGTCGGTATTTGAGCCCGACTGCCCTTGGCTTCAGCAAGTGAAAATCTTATGATTTTCTAAAATTTATGGTATAATAAATATGTTTATTTGTTAGAACTAACATGAATTACTAACGGTCTGTTTGGGGATTAATAGTCAGGAAGGAAGATATTCTTAGGGACATAGGAGAAAGGATGATAAAAAATGGTGATAAAAAGAGAATCCGTTTCAGCGGTTAAGGTTTATGAAAAAAACGGTATCTCATTTTTCCATATCCAATCCGAAAAATTTAAAACAGTAAGAGTTGATATTTTTTTTATTGAGCCGCTTAACAAAGATAAAGCCGTTTGCAATGCCATTATTCCATTCCTGTTAAAAAGGGGAAGCGAACGTTACCCTGATCAACAGAAGCTTGCAATGCGTCTTGAGGAGCTGTATGGCGCCGGGTTGGGTGCTGCTGTTATGAAAAAAGGGGAAAATCAGATAATTCATTTTAGTGCCGATTTTGTTTCAGACCAGTATACCGTGGGAAAAACAAAGCTTTTTGATGAAATCGGAAGCCTTGTTATTGAAATAATAACTAAACCGGTGCTTGAGGACGGATTATTTAATAATAATTATTTTGAACAGGAAAAAGGAAACCTCATTCAAAGAATAAAAAGCCGGGTTAATGACAAAATGCATTATTCACTCCAGCGCTGCATGGAGGAAATGTGCAAGGGTGAGCCTTTTGCCGTTTATGAAGACGGTGATGAAGAAGGTGCTAAAGCATTAACACGTGAAAAAGTTATGGAAGATTACGTTACGCTTCTTCGCGAAAGTCCGGTTTATGTTTATATCTCCGGAAATGTAAACGATAATGAAATAAAAACATTTGTCAATAAATTTGATTCACTTCAAAGGAGTAATATCCGAAGTATTGTTGTTCCTCAGATAAAAAAAGATATAACTGAAGTAAAGAGAATCGAAGAGCCTATGGATATAAGCCAGGGAAAGCTTTGCCTGGGCTTTAGAACACAGACCGAAGCAAACAGCCCGGATTATTATCCTCTGGCAATATATAACGGAATCTTAGGCGGAGGGGTTCAGTCGAAGCTTTTTCAAAATGTGAGAGAAAAGGAAAGCATGGCGTATTTCGCGTTTTCCCGGCTTGAGAAATTCAAGGGATTAATGGTTGTTTGCAGCGGAATTGATATTTCAAACAGGGAAAAAGCTGAGAATGTTATTATGGAGCAATTAAAGGCCATCGAGAACGGAGACATTTCCGATTTTGAAATGGATGCTACGAAAAAGACATTTGAAACGGGAATAAAGTCTATGCAGGATAACCAGGGAGCTATGGTTGACTTTTTCCTGAGCCAGCATATTTCTAACGTAAATGAAGGTATTGATACCTTTTTAGACAGACTGCTTGAAGTTGAAAAACAGGATATTGTGAAAATATCCGAAAGGATTACACCGGATACGGTTTATTTCCTTACATCACTATCGGAAGAAAACTCATAGATGAGGTGAACATTATGAAAGTAAAAGATTTTGAACGCATACAGGAAAAAATATACAGATATGATCATCCAAGTGGTTTAAAAGCATTTGTAATTCCCAAAAAAGGATATAATAAAAAATATGCGACATTCGCGACATATTACGGATCGGTTAACAACACTTTTATTGTACCGGGCCAAGAAAATGAAACCCATGTTCCGGATGGGATAGCCCACTTCCTTGAACACAAGCTTTTTGAGCAGGAAGATGGAAGCGTGATGGATAAATTTTCAAGCCTTGGCTCGTCGCCCAATGCGTATACAAGTTTTACACAAACGGTATACCTGTTTTCCTGTACGGATTTTTTTGAAGACAACTTGCGACTGCTAATAAATTATGTTCAGCATCCATATCTTACTGATGAGAGTGTTGAAAAGGAAAAAGGAATTATTGGACAGGAAATCAAAATGTATGAGGACAATGCCGATTGGCGAGTGTTTTTCAATCTCCTGGATGCTCTTTACGTTAATCATCCCGTAAAAATAGATATTGCCGGCACGATAGACAGTATATCAAAAATTACGAAAGAAACACTGCTTTTGTGCTACAATACTTTTTACCATCCATCTAACATGATCATTCTTGTAGTGGGCGATGTTGAACCCAGGGCAGTTTTTGAGATGGTCGAAAAAGGGATTGACGTCAAAGAAAATCCCGGGAAGATAGAAAGCATATTTCCGGATGAGCCTAAGCACCATAACAAGCAGGTTGTGGAAAAAAAGCTTGCCGTTGCAATGCCTCAGTTTCAGATGGGAATTAAGGATAATTCAAATGTGTTCGGGTACGATCTATTGAAAAGAAAGGTTGCAATTGAAATTATTCTTTCAATGCTAATGGGAAAAAGCTCTAAGTTGTATAACGAATTATATGATGAGGGCTTGATTAACCAGACGTTTGGAAGTGAAGTAATGCTTGAGGGTTTATATGGTTTTTCCGCTTGGGGAGGGCAATCTAATGAGCCTGTTAAGGTATACGAGAGAATAAACGAAATGCTTGAAAAAATAAAAAAAGCAGGGCTCGACAGCGAGAACTTTAAAAGAATTAAGAATGCCCATGAAGGCAGGTTTATACGAAGCCTGAATTCCCCGGAAAATATTTCGCATAGTTTCATTCCGCTTTATTTTAAAGACGCAAATTTCTTTGATCACGCTAAAGTGTATGAAGAACTTTCTTTTGCTGATGCGCAGGATATTTTTTACAGTCACTTTGCATTAGAGCCGGCTTTGTCCGTCATTTGGCCTGTTAAGTAATAAAGCTGCCAAAGTCTTGCGTGAGTGGTTGAAAACATGCCAGTGCAGTGATAAAATACCTGAAAAGAAAGTATAAAATAAGGGTAAGTTTTAAGGGAATGTGGGGGAAGAGTATGCATTTTATCGAATTTCCGAAAATAGGGCTTTATTTTGAAGTAAAGCCGGAGTTATTTTCAATTGAAACGTCAATAGGTACGTTTACCGTTTATTGGTATGGTGTTATTACTGCATTGGCATTTCTGGTTATAGTTATCGGTATACTGAAAGACTGCACTAAATACGGAATTGACCGCGATCATATGATTGATATGATGCTTATTACAACACCGATAGGCATAATAGGGGCAAGATTGTTTTATGTTATTGTGAATTGGAAGCAATACAGCCAGGATCTCGCGGAAATATATAAGATATGGCACGGAGGACTTGCGATATACGGCGGGATTATATTCGGAATTATTACTATTTATCTTTTCTGCCGCAGTAAGAAGATCAGTACTTTGAAAATACTTGATCATATTGTTGTTTATCTTGTGCTTGGACAAGTGATCGGCAGATGGGGCAACTTCGTAAATCAGGAACTTTTTGGCCCGAATACTAATCTGCCGTGGGGAATGACGGGTGACATTATTCAGAACACGATAAAGCGCTACCAATACGTTAACGTTAACCCTGATTTGCCTGTTCATCCGCTCTTCCTGTATGAATCTTTGTGGAATCTGCTGGCGTTTTTCATCCTTCTATGGTTCAGGAAAAGAAAAAAACTGGACGGCGAAGTTTTCTCATTGTATATGATATTATATGGTGGGGCAAGGTTTTTAATTGACAGGCTCCGTTTCGATATGAAAATAGGCGGTGTTAATATAAACTTACTCATCGGGCTTGTCTTTATTATTGCTTTTACCGCGGTATTTATTTTACGGCGGATCCGTATCAAACCCTCGGAAACGGAGGATACTGAATATCAGCCGAGCAGGTACAGGGAGATACTTGACGCTATTGACGATCAAAACGATGAAGAAATTTCATCCGATGATGTGGAAAATGATATAAAGGACGAAGATGAAGTGAAGAGCGAAGATGACGTAAAGAGTGAAGATGACGCAAAAAGCGAAGATGACATAAAAAATGATGATAATGCTAAAGGCGAAGAAGGAGTTAAGGACGAATAGGGCTTTATTGAAGGAAGAGAAATGATATTTTTATCGGGAAAGAGGGATTTTCGATAATTCATGTTGCATGTGGAAAAAAGCCAGGGTCTTAATAAGGTAAAACATTACGATTGGCTGCTTTTGTTAATTGTGCTGGCTTTAAACGCTTTTGGGATTATAATTATGTGGAGCGTTTCGAAGCACCTGAACAATCCCAGCCTATTAATAAAGCAGGGGGCCGGTGTGTGTATAGGCTTTGTCTGCATGTTAATATTAAGCCTGATTGATTATAAGGATTTGCGGATATTAGGATTTATTGCTTATGGTTTTTCAACGCTTCTTCTTATTCTTGTGCTTTTTATAGGGTACGGGGCTGAAGAAACGGGCTCCCAGGCATGGCTCGATCTCGGCCCTATTTCTTATCAGCCTTCAGAGCTTGGCAAAATTACTTTTGTAATGATTTCTGCGCTGTACCTTGAGCATATTGTAATGAAAACAGGAAAGTATAATTACCCGAAGTTAATGTTTTTTGCGGCTTTGCCGGTTATTCTTGTGTTTTTACAGCCGGATTACGGGACATGCCTCGTTTATGCGTTTATATTTCTGTTTATGGTATTTTTTGCAGGCTTGCCGTACAAGTATATTTTTATTGGTTCAGGAGCGGCAATTTTCAGCCTTCCGCTAATTTACTACACAGGTATTTATCAAATGTTTCCTGATCATATTCAAGAACGTTTTTACAGTTTTTTCAACAAAGAAGCCGATCCTCTCGGTATAAATTATCAGGTAAGGCTGTCAATACAGTATGCCGGCTCGGGGCAGTTGTGGGGAAGGGGCCTGGGCAACGGTTGGGCGGCAAAATCCGTTCCGTTTGCTCATACGGACTTTATTTTCTCTGTTGTTGCCGAGGAATTGGGCTTTTTTGGCGCTGCCGTGCTGGTAATTCTTTTCCTTGCTTTTTTTGCGCGATGCATATACATTGCATGGTTTTCGCGTGAGAGGTATGGCGCTCTCATGGTCATGGGTTATGTTGCGATGATCTTCGCCCATTTCTTTGAGAATATAGGAATGTCGATAGGCCTTATGCCTGTAACGGGTATTCCGCTTCCGTTTATAAGTTACGGGCCGAGCTCCGTAATAACCAATTTTATGGCGATAGGTATTATTCTCAGTATTTCATTAAGAAAGCAAAGGCCTATGTTTGACTACTGACACCGTTTTTCGGTCAGTTTAGTTTATCCTTGAACTGTTTTATAAGTTCGGGCAGTATTTCCCGAACATCTCCGATAATTCCGTAAGTTGCAATTTTGAAAATAGGTGCGTCGGGATTTTTGTTTATAGCTATTATGATGTCCGATGACGACATACCGGCAAGATGCTGGACTGCCCCGGAAATTCCACAGGCAAAATAAACCTTTGGACCAACGGTTTTTCCTGTTTGCCCTACCTGGTGGCTGTAATCCACCCAACCTGCGTCAACTATTGCTCGTGATGCTCCCGCGGCTCCTCCAAGTACTCGCGCAAGTTCTTCGACTAAAGCGTAGTTTTTAGCCTCTCCCAATCCTCTTCCGCCGGATACAATAATATCGGCTTCGGATAAACTGACGGTTTCGCAAACGGTTTGAACAACGTCAAGCACTTTGACTTTCAAATTCTCCGGTATAATTACTCCGGGCTGTATTATTTCACCGGTCCGGGAATAATCCGGTTCAAGAGGCTTCATTACTTTTGGCCTGACTGTCGACATCTGAGGTCTATGGTTCGGGCATATTATCGTTGCCATAAGATTGCCGCCGAATGCAGGGCGTGTTTGAAGCAGAAGCCTTTCCTCCGGATCAATTTCAAGACCCGTGCAGTCGGCCGTTAACCCGGTGTTAAGGCGGGAGGCTACCCTCGGAGCAAGCGAGCGGCCGTATGTTGTTGCACCGATTAAAACTATTTCGGGCTTATATTCTTCTATAAGTTGTACGAATATGTCCGTATACGATTCATCGTTATAATTCTCAACGGATTGATGTTCCACATAGTAAACATTGTCGGCGCCGTAAGCTATAAGTTTTTTTGCCTGCTTTGGCACATTATTGCCGATTAAAACGGCGGACAGAGGTACCGATAGAGTGTCTGCCAGTTTACGTCCTTCTCCGAGCAGTTCGAACGCCACCTGTGAAACAACGCCGTGCTTTTGCTCCGCAAATACCCAAACACCTTTATACTCCGATATGTCAACAGATTTTCGTGCTTTTTCCTTCTCCATTTGTATTGCGTCAAATTTGCATGACGAAACACAGGCTCCGCATAAAGTACAATTGTCATTAATTACGGCCTTTTTGTCTTTCATATCAATTGCGCTGAACATGCATGCTTTTACACAAAGTTTGCAGCCAACACATTTATCAGTTATAATTTCAATTCCTGTCATATAAATAAGCCCCCATAAGCAAACTTTCCTATAGATTGAACAAAAAAATCGAAAGAAATTGTTTAACAATTACTTTACATCGTTTTATAAATTACTTACATTTTACAAATTGCATCGCCAATAATTTGTCCGCTAAATTTTTTGCCTGCTCGCCGGCTGTGCCCTCTATAATTTCGCCGTTTATGTCATGTACCGGCGTAAAGGTTTTTATCACCTGCGTGGGAGAGCCGTTTAAGCCGCAAAGGCTTTTGTCCGCTCCGATGTCATCGGCGTTAAAAATCTTAACCTCATATTTTTTAGATTTCAGCTTTCCTTTTATCGAAGGCAATCGCGGCTCGTTTATCTCTTTTACAACGGTAATCACGGCGGGCAGAGGCATCTCTACAACCTCAAAACCGTCATCGGTCATTCGCTGGCATCGTATATAGCCTTCTTTAATTTCTTCAATTTTTCGCACATTTGTGGTATGCGGCACGCCAAGCTTTTCGGCAAGGCTTGGGCCCACTTGGGCGGTATCGCCGTCGGTAGCTTGCTTCCCGCAGACAATCAGATCGTAGCCGCCTATTTTTTTTATTCCCATTGAAAGAGCATAGGACGTGGCCAGCGTATCGGAGCCGGCGAAAGCCTTGTCGGTTAACAGAACTGCATCGTCAACACCAACGGCGATGGTTTCACGTAAAAGCTCCGCTGTTTTTGGTATTCCCATGCTTATTACCGTAACACTGCCGCCGACCTTTTCTTTTATTCTGACGCCTTCTTCAATTGCATATTCGTCAAAAGGGTTAATAATAATATCAGCTTCATCTCGGATTATCGTATTTGTTTCTTTGTTTATCTTTACGTCGGTTGTTCCTGGAACCTGTTTAACGCAAACAATAATATTCATTAAAGCCTCACTCCCGGGTAGATTCCTTAATCAGCTCAAGTGCAATAACATTTCGCTGTATTTGATTTGTTCCTTCATATATCTGAGTTATTTTTGCATCCCGCATCATCTTTTCAACAGGATATTCCTTCATATATCCATAGCCGCCCATTATCTGGACCGCGTCGGTTGTTACCCGCATTGCCGTATCGGAAGCAAAAACCTTTGCCATTGCGGCTTCTTTCGATATGTTTTTTGCTCCACTGTCAATGTGCCTGCATGTCTGATATACAAGGCACCTAACAGCTTCTATCTGAATAGCCATATCGGCGAGCATATGCTGTACTGCCTGAAATGAAGATATTGGCTGGCCAAACTGTTCTCTTTCTTTGGAATATTTCAATGCAGCATTAAAAGCGCCGGTAGCTATGCCAAGAGCCTGAGCAGCGACGCCGGGCCGGGTTCTGTCAAGTGTTTTCATAGCAACAATAAATCCCATGCCCTCTCTTGCCAAAAGGTTTTCCTTTGGAATTCTGCATTCTTCGAATATAAGCTCACATGTTGATGAAGCCCTTATACCCATTTTATCCTCTTTTTTTCCGAATGAAAGGCCGGGGGTGCCTTTCTCAACGATGAAAGCTGAAAAACCTCTTGCACCCTTTGAACGGTTTGTACATGCAATAACGGTGTATATATCAGCTTCTGCCCCGTTTGTAATCCATTGTTTTGTTCCGTTAAGAATATAATGATCGCCATCAGCGACAGCGGTTGTTCTGATACCGGCGGCATCACTGCCTGCGTCCGCTTCTGTAAGCGCAAATGCCGCAAGCTTTTTGCCTGCCGCTATATCGGGCAGATATTTGTTCTTTTGCTCGTCAGTGCCAAATAGAATTATCGGAAAAGCGCCCAATCCCGTACCTGCAAATGCAAGAGCAATTCCGCCGCAGGCTCGGCTTAATTCTTCTACGACAAGTGCCATTTCGAGTACGCCCCCGCCCAAACCTCCGTACTTTTCTTCAATATAGACACCACACAGGTCGGAATCAGCCAGGTATTTTATTATGTCGCGGGGAAATTTCCCTTCCCGGTCATATTCTAATGCAACAGGGGCAATTTTTTCATCTGCAATCCTTGCAGCAAGTTCTTTAATCATTTCTTGCTCTTCCGTTAAAAAATAATTCATTTATAACACCTCTTTTACCAATAATCAAAAAATTTCATGAAGCATTCTTCCATTAAGACGGACTAAAATTTAGCACCAGGTAATAATTTCAGCTAATAATATAGAGTATATAATAAAAAAAGAGCATATGCAATAAAAAATGAAATAAAATATATGAACTTGCTGGCTACTTAGTTGGATTTGGAGTTACTGTGAAGTGCAGTAAATGTTAAGAACTATTGTACAATAGCTCTTAAAAAACCTTTATACACTGTAAAGTAAATCTGCATAATTGGGAAGCGACCAATATTCCCTTCCGGTAAGTGTCTCCAACTCGTCTACCACGACGCGCAGCGACTGCATATCCGTAAGGATTGAATCAGCGCAAAATTCTGCGGTCTCAAGAGAATTTACATTGTTTTTCAACTGTGAAGCGGAATTCTTAAGTGTCTGAAGCCGTTTATAAAGCAGACCGGAAAGCTCGGATATTCGGGAAATAAGGTTTTTTTCCAGCTCGCTGCATAAATTCAGCGATTCCTTTTTAATTATTGTATCAGCAATAATGTTTTGATATTTAATTACCGAAGGGATAACCTCTTTTTTCACAAGATCAAGCATTGTCAACGCTTCAATGTGAATTGTCTTACTGTAGTTTTCCAGAAGGATTTCATACCTCGAAACCATTTCGGTTTTTGAAAAAACATTATGCTTTGTAAACAGGCGCACATTTTTTTCGCTCAAAAAGTACGGCATTGCATCAGGTGTTGTATTCAACTTCAAAAGTCCTCTTTTTTCGGCTTCTTTTATCCATTCCTCCGAATAATTATTTCCGTTGAATATAATTCTCTTATGCTTTTTAATTGTGTTTTTTACAAGGATATTTAAATCTTCCTTCAGACTGCCGCTTTTTTCA
>FZPS01000144.1_pt47 | contig 16253 bp, 13 predicted proteins | sample 1817821 | NCBI WGS metagenome assembly FZPS01 (sample SAMEA104158645, study PRJEB21678) | metagenome | place: Germany | collected 2015-04-21
CATTGGTGCGGGTTTGGAAAAGTACCATATTGAAATTAAGATTTTTCAATTCGTCCAATAATTGAACAAGCTCATTTTTTTGAGCGTCGACGCTGAGTTTGTTTTTGGGCCAGTCCAGGTTGTAATTCGTTGTCAACCAAACAGCTCTTATTTCTGTAGCCGGACATGGTTGCGAACAAACTTGTATTGCGGTAGTTATTAAAACGATAAAAGAAATGGATATTTTTCGCATTGTTGATTATAATCGTTCTAAACTTTTCATGCAAATTTAGAATAAAAATACGGATAAAAACGATAATGTGTTTTGTATTTCAATTTTTTTAATGAAATTGTGCATGAATTAAAATTTATCCCGTAGGAAAACGATAATGCCGGTGTTTTACCCTCTTTTATCGAATCGTGTCGATTTTGAAAAAAATCCGATTTTTCATTATCTTTGTATTCGCATAAAAAATCCAATAAAATAGTATGTTTGAGAATCTAAGCGAGAGACTTGAAAGGTCGTTTAAAATACTGAAAGGTGAAGGAAGAATCACCGAAATTAATGTTGCCGAAACATTAAAAGATGTTCGGCGTGCCTTACTTGATGCCGATGTCAATTATAAAACCGCCAAAGAGTTTACCGAGACCGTAAAGCAAAAAGCACTTGGACAGAACGTGCTCACTGCCATTAAGCCGGAACAGCTGATGGTGAAAATCGTTCACGATGAGCTTGCAACGCTCATGGGAGGAACGGCGGTCGATATCAACATAAAAGGCAGTCCTGCCATTATCCTTATATCGGGGCTCCAGGGTTCGGGTAAAACCACTTTTTCGGCGAAGTTGGCAAATATGTTGAAATCGAAACGGGGCAAGAATCCTCTTTTGGTTGCGGGCGACGTGTATCGTCCGGCAGCTATTGAGCAATTAAAGGTCTTGGGAGAGCAAATCGGCGTATCGGTTTATGCCGAAGAAGCGAACAAAAACCCGATAAAAATTGCACAGAATGCCGTGCAGTATGCCAAGCAGCACGGGAAGGACCTCATCATCATCGATACAGCGGGTCGGTTGGCTATCGATGAGCAAATGATGAACGAAATCGAATCCATCAAGAATGCCGTAAACCCTCAGGAAATACTTTTCGTGGTAGATGCCATGACCGGACAAGATGCGGTAAACACGGCCAAAGAATTCAATGAGCGACTCGATTTCGACGGGGTGGTTCTTACGAAGCTCGATGGCGATACACGCGGCGGTGCGGCATTATCTATACGGTCGGTTGTAAACAAGCCGATCAAGTTTGTCGGAACCGGCGAAAAACTGGACGCCATCGATGTGTTTCATCCTGAACGTATGGCCGATCGTATTCTCGGGATGGGAGACATTGTTTCATTGGTCGAAAAAGCCCAAGAACAATACGACGAAGAAGAGGCTCGCCGTCTTCAGAAAAAGATAGCCAAGAACCAGTTCGATTTCAACGATTTTCTTTCTCAAATCCGACAAATCAAAAAGATGGGTAATCTGAAAGACTTGGCATCGATGATACCCGGCGTAGGAAAGCAAATCAAAGATCTCGATATCGACGACGATGCCTTTAAGGGGATAGAAGCCATTATATTGTCCATGACACCGGATGAGCGTTCTCGCCCTGAAATATTGAACGGAAGCCGGCGTGCGCGTATTGCAAAAGGAAGCGGCACAAGTATTCAGGAGGTGAATAAACTCATCAAACAGTTCGATGAGACACGCAAAATGATGCGTTTGATGACCACCGGTGGGCCTAGGAAAATGATGAGGAATGTAAGGAGACGATAAATAATAATTGATATGAAACTTATTGATGGTAAGGCTGTGGCAGCCGAGATAAAAAAAGAAATTGCCGAAGAAGTCAAGAGAATGAAAGCCGAGGGAGCAAAAACCCCTCATCTGGCTACCGTTCTCGTGGGGCACGATGGTGCGAGCGAAACGTATGTGGCCAATAAGGTCAGAACCTGCGAGGAATTGGGGTTTAAATCCACGCTTGTTCGTTACGAAGATAATGTAAGCGAGGAGGAGCTTTTAGCTTGTGTGGATAGGCTCAACAAAGACGACGATGTGGATGGTTTCATCGTACAGTTGCCATTGCCGAAACACATTTCCGAAGATAAAATCATCGAAGCCATCGATTATCGTAAAGATGTCGACGGTTTTCATCCGGTCAACGTAGGACGCATGGCGCTCGGTTTGCCTTGTTTTCTATCCGCCACGCCATCGGGCATTTTGGAGCTGCTCAAACGTTACGAAATCGAAACCAAGGGTAAACACTGTGTGGTATTGGGGCGTAGCAATATTGTAGGCAAACCCGTTGCCATGTTGATGTTGCAAAAAAGTTATCCCGGCGATTGCACTGTAACCGTATGTCACAGTCGGACAAAAAACATCAAAGATATGTGTCTTCAGGCCGATATCATTATTGCAGCCATTGGGGTACCCGAATTTGTGAAAGGCGATATGGTAAAAGAGGGGGTCGTGGTGATTGATGTGGGCACAACCCGCGTTCCATCCACCAAAACCAAATCGGGATTTAAACTTACCGGTGATGTTGCTTTTGATGAAGTTGCTCCCAAATGTTCGTATATTACTCCCGTACCCGGTGGAGTAGGACCCATGACCATTGTTTCGCTGATGAAAAATACGCTTCTGGCAGCTAAAAAGGAAATTTACAAGTAACCGGGATTTTTATTTTTCTTACCAACTTTTTATCGATGAGTTCGACAAAATCGTCTACATCTTGTTTGGCCGGCGCATTTATGCATAAGCCTTTAACGCTAAAAGTAGATTGGGGAAAAAGCGCGAAGGAAATTGCAAATAAAGAAAAACATACAAATATTCGTTTCATCGTTTTCATAGTGATTTGATTTTAAATGTAAAAAATCCGAGAAAGGTGGTTCATTGGTCGACTATTGCATTTTAGAAATCCGAATGGTTTAAAATGGTCTAAAATGTAATTTTGATGCTCTGTGGCTATATTTGGTTGAACGACGTTGAACGACCTTTCTCAGATCAATTATACTATTAATACTATTAATACTATTAACCTTGGAATCCTGCTTTTACATGCGATCCGTCGCAGTAAGGTTTCTTATTGGAATGGCCGCAACGGCAGAGGTGAATTGTTCCGCTTTTTTCTTCTTCTTTCCCATCAGGACGAATGATTTTGAAATTGCCCTTCATTTCCAATGGACCATTGGGAATCATTTTAATTTCTAGTACTGACATAATTTTTTTGGTTTTTTAAAAGTTAGACTTACAGTATTTTGTTTTTTGGCACAGTAGCCACAAATTCTTTCAAGTAAAAAGGTTCGAAGTAGGCAACGTCAACAAAGTCTTTTTCATCGAATGCTTTTTCTGCCAACGGAATCATGGCCGATGCACGAGGATAAATAGTTGGAATAAACAGTGCGTTTGGATGTTGAATGACGCGCTTGCATTTTTTTGCTCCGTTGCCGAAAAAGGCAACCTTTTGTTTGTCCAACAAATCGCCATAGCTGTTCTCATCGACAATATCGGCAGAAGTTTCGCGAATCGTATTCAACGATGTATCGAAAAATGTGGCGTATATTTCCATTCTTCGTGCATCAATCATTGGGCACAACAGCGTTCCCCCTTCTACTTTATCTTTTATTGCAGAAGCCATGATTTTTGGTGTAGGAATGGCAATGAGCGGCACATTCAGACCATAAGCCAATCCTTTTGCTTCCGATACGCCGATACGTAAACCGGTATAAGAACCCGGTCCGCTGCTCACGGCTATCGCATCGATCAGGAGATTGTTTTTTCTTGCAAACCGCATAATTTCGTCGACAAAAATTCCCAATAATGTGGCATGTGATTGACCCCTGTGATTTTCTTTGTCGATAATTATTTCTCCATTATGCGATAAAGCACAGGAGCATACTTCCGTAGCGGTTTCAATAGACAAAAGAACACTCATTTCTATTTTAAAGTTTATCCTTATAACGTTTTAATACGAAATTTGGTTCAAAAATAAAAAAGACCGTATCGATTTGATACAGTCCTTTTTGTTCTTAAAGATTTTTCTTTAAATCAATACCTGTTTCTTTCGTGATAGTCGCGATTGCCATAATTGCGATTGTTCCGGTTTCTTTCGGCACGTGGGCGGGCAATCGAAACGGAAAGGGTACGTCCGTCGTATTCGGCTCCATTCAATTCGTCTATGGCATGTTGTCCTTCTGCGTCATCATTCATTTCGACAAATCCATAGCCTTTTGAACGTCGGGTATCCCTGTCGGTAATGATTCTGGCTGAGGATACTTCTCCGTATTCCTCAAAAAGTTCTCTTAAATCGGTTTCGCTAATCTGATAGCTTAAACCCGCAATAAAAATGTTCATGTAAAATAAAAAATTAATTAAAAAAATAAATAAATAAATTCTGCAGAAGAGATTATACTTAGAAATAGGTTAACACGTACTTCACAATGACTGGAAAGAAACCGGAAAAACTATTTACCATTTATAAACCTTTTGCGGGAGCAAAGGTAATAATAAAATTTGTAGTGTATGCAAGATTCGGATAATTTTTTTTCTTTATACGTGCGAATTAACCAAAAAAGCCATTGGGGAATCATCTTCCAATGGCTTTTTTGGTGTCATATAAATCAGATTGTCAGTTTATTATTCCGTTTCTTTTCAGTAGTGCATCGATAGTTGGCTCCTGTCCGCGAAAGCGAATGTAGAGCATCATCGGATCTTCGGTATTTCCTTTTTCAAGAATGTTCTTTCTGAACGATTGAGCTGTTTTTTTATCGAAGATGCCGTTTTCCTTGAATACCGAAAAAGCGTCGGCGTCTAGCACTTCGGCCCACTTATAGCTATAATATCCTGCAGCATATCCCCCCGAGAAAATATGCCCAAACGATGTTGAGATGCATGTTTCGGGTATTACCGGAAGAAGCTGCACATGCTGAATGGCATTTCTTTCGAATTCGCGGATATCGCTCGAAAAAGGCTGCATGAGGGTATGATATGCCATATCGAGATAGCCAAACGATAATTGTCGCAAGCAGAGATATCCCGCAATGTAATTCGAAGCATCGATAATCCGCTGTATCAGTTCGGCAGGTATTTTTTCTCCCGTTTGATAATGGAAGGCAAATTGGTCGAGATATTCTTTTTCCGTCAGCCAGTTTTCCATAATCTGAGAAGGCAGTTCCACAAAATCGCGATAGACATTCGTTCCCGAAAGCGATTGATATGTGCAGCGCGACAGCATACCATGTAAAGCATGGCCAAATTCGTGGAGAAAAGTTTCAACCTCGTCGAAGGTGAGCAGAGCGGGTTTCGTTTCGGTCGGTCGGGTGAAATTCATCACCAAAGATACATGCGGACGACTATCCACGCCGTCTTTTATCCATTGACCTTTAAATTCGGTCATCCAAGCGCCGGACTGTTTCCCCGGACGAGGGTGAAAGTCGGTATAGAGGACGGCCAAGAATTGACCGTTTTCGTCCAGCACGTCAAAAGCTTCCACTTCGGGATGATATACCGGAATATCCGGATTTTTTACAAATTGCAGACCGTATAGATTGGTCGCCAAACCAAAAACTCCTTTTTTAACCTGTTCCAGCTCGAAATAGGGGCGCAACATCTCGTCGTTCAGCTTAAAACGCTCATCTTTGAGTTTGTCGGCATAAAAGCTCCAATCCCAGGGTTGAATTTCAATCGGTTTGGCTTCAACTTTCAATGCATAGGCCTGCACGTCGGCAACTTCTTTTTTTGCTGTCGGTGTGTATGCCTCTGTCAGTTTATCGAGTAAACCGTAAACGCCTTCGGTGTTTTTGGCCATCCGGTATCTCAGTATATATTCGGCGTAGTTTTCATATCCCAACAAATTGGCGATTTCCAATCGGAGATTGACAATTTTCTTTACGTTCTCCTGATTGTCGAATTCGCCTCCGGTGACGCATTTGGTGTTGTATGCCCTATATAGTTTTTCGCGAAGATCGCGCCGGGTGGAGTATTTCATAAACGATGTGTAACTTGGTGCGGACAAGTCGAAAAGCCACCCTTCTTTGTCCTTTGTTTTAGCCCGTGCCTTAGCAGCCTCCAATACACTTTCGGGCAACCCTTCCAAATCGGCTTTGTCGGTCAGCAACATTTCATATTTATTGGTTTCTTTAAGCACATTCTGCCCGAAATCGAGTGTTGCCAGACTCAATTCCATTGTGAGCTGTCGATATTTTTCTTTGTCTTCGGGTGAAAGCGTGGCTCCGCTGCTTTCAAAATCCTGATAATATTTTTCTACCAAGCGAACTTGTTCGGATGTTAATCCTTGGTTGAGGCGGTTGTTGTATATGCTTTTTATCTTTTCGAAAAGTTTTTCGTTGAGATAGATATTGTTGGCATGTTCCGATAGTTTGGGGCTTAAGCGTTGCGAAATTTTCATCATTTCGTCATTGCTTTCGGCACTCAACAGGTTGAAGAACACGTTGCTTACCCGATTGAGCATTTCGCCCGAATACTCCATTGCCTCAATGGTGTTTGCAAAGGTAGGCGGCTCGGGATTGTCGGCAATAGCGTCGATTTCCTGTTGGTGTTCGGCAATTGCTTTTTCGAATGCCGGTTCATAATGTTCTGTTTTGATTTTGTCGAACGGAGCGGTTCCGTGCGGTGTGGAAAAGGGGGTGAAGAACGGGTTGTCTCCTGCTTTCATCGTTGTCATCGTAACCATACCTATTATAACTATAGCAACTGTTTTTTTCATAACAATTTTCCTTGAAAGGTCAATTATTGAAGAACAAATTTACAGGATTATTTTCAATTTTCACAATAATATATATATTGCATCGTTCTGATTTTTGTTTACATTTACTGTAAACGTATTTCAGGACAAAACACACCTTCCTCGCACCAAGTCCGTACCAAGGCTGCACCATCCTCGCTCCATGCTTGCATCACCCTTGCGTCATTCTCGCATAAAGTTCGCTCCGTCTCCGCCGCTGTATCCCGCTTCACATGCGGCAAATCTGCAGGTTTACCTTATCCCAAACCCGGGGAATCCGGTGGTGTTGTTCCTGCCTTGGAGCGAACAAAGAGCGAAGAAGAAGCGAAGAAGAAGCATCAAGAAACTTGCAAAACTCATCTTCTTTGATAAAACCAAACGACAAGATAGGAGGAGGTATTGTATAACCACCGAATCGGTAACCGGAATTTGTTTGGGACGGAATTTTACGGGTTACTGTGTAAATTGAAAATAATCCTGTATTTTTGTAAATAACTCGGATTGAAAAGTTGAATTTTACATAAGAAAACTAGAGGGATGGAGATGAAAAAAATATTCGTTTTGCTTTTTAGTGTAGCAAGTGTTATTACTTTGCAGGCGCAGCATTATACCCTGCAAGATATTTTGGGAGGAAAGTTTGCTGCCCGTGGAGTAAAACCGATGGAGTCTTCTGCTGATGGTATGCATTATTATCAGACAGATGCCGAGAACACAGCCGTGATCAAGTTTTCGTATGCGACCGGAAAGGCGGTGGATACGCTTTTCAGTACACGCAAAGCGCGCGAATGCACCTTTGATACGTTCGAGGGATTTTTGGTGAGCCCCGATGAAAATCGGGTGTTGGTGTATCGCGATCGGGAACAGATTTATCGGCATTCTTTTAAAGCTACGTATTATTATCATGACGTGCGCCGCAACTTGGTTCGTAAACTTACCGATAACGAAAGCAAGCAGAGGATTCCTGTTTTTTCTCCCGACAGCAAGATGCTGGCTTACGTATGCGACAATAATATTTGGTTGGTAAAATTCGATTTCTCTACCGAATCGCAGGTGACGAAAGACGGCGAGCCGGACAAGATTCTTAATGGCATGACGTGTTGGGTGTATGAAGAGGAGTTTGGCGTGACGCGATTAATGGAGTTTTCTCCCGACAACAAATTTCTGGCTTACGTGCGTACCGACGAATCGGAAATTCCGCAATATCGTTTTCAGACGTTTAACGAACAATTGTATCCCGATTTTTATGCATACAAATACCCCAAAGCGGGAGAAAAAAACCCACGAGTGGAATGTCGAGTGTTCAATATCGCTGCAAAAACCATCCGTACCGTGGATGTGCCTTTGGAACATGGAGGTTACATTCCGCGAATTGCCTTCACGAATAATCCGGATCAATTGGCTGTGATGACGCTCAACCGCGATCAGAACCGTTTCGATATGTATTTTGCCAGTCCACGTACCACGATTGCCAAACTTATTCTTCGCGATGAAAATTCGTATTATATCGATTCCGATTTTCTCAAGTCCATTCATTTTTTACCGGACAGATTTACTTATATTTCCGAAAAAGACGGTTACAGCCACATTTATATTTATGGCTTGACAGGTACGTTGCAAAAACAGCTCACCTCGGGCAGTTATGATGTGACCGATTTGCCGATGGTTGATCCGCAAACCAATACCGTGTTTTATGTGGCAGCCGATGAAAGTCCTTTGCGCCGAAACGTTTACAAGATCAATATCGATAAGGGGCGTCCCGAAAAGCTTTCTTCGAAACCGGGTTATAATGTGGCTTCGTTCAGTAAGAACGGGAAGTATTTTGTCAATCGGTGGTCCGATCTCCATACGCCTAACGTGATTTCGTTACACGATGCCAATGGAAAAATGGTGCAATTGCTCGAAGACAATGCAGATGTTTTGCAACGAGTGACCGAAGCAGGATTGCCAAGAAAGGAGTTTATAACCGTTCCCGCTGCCGACGGTATTACGCAGTTGAACGGTTGGATATTGAAGCCGGCAAATTTTGACCCTTCCAAAAAATATCCGTTGATAATGATTCAATACGGTGGTCCCAATTCGCAGCTGGTGGTCGATCGTTATAACATTGATTGGGAATATGCCTTGTTGAACGAAGGGTTTGTGGTGGCATGTGTGGATGGGCGCGGAACAGCTGCACGCGGGGAAGAGTTCAGAAAGCAAATCTATTTGAATCTCGGTACAAAAGAAGCGGATGATCAGGTGATGGCTGCTCGCCACTTGGGCAATCTTCCCTATATCGATAAAAATTGCATTGGGATTTGGGGATGGAGTTATGGGGGATATAATGTATTGATGAGCATGAGTCGCGGTAAAGGCATTTTCAATGCCGGTGTGGCCATAGCGCCGGTCACCGATTGGCGTTTTTACGATACCGTTTATACCGAACGGTATATGCGGACTCCCCAACAAAATCCGAGCGGATACGATAACGGTTCGGCGGTGAAACTTGCCGGCAACTTGCAGGGCAATTTGCTCCTGATTCATGGTTCGGCCGATGATAATGTGCATTTTCAGCATACGATAGAATATGCTCGGGCGCTCATTGCGGCAGACAAGCCGTTCGACGTGTTTGTGTTTCCCGACAAAGATCATTCCATCTATGGTGGTAATGCGCGTACGTATTTATACAAGAAGGTAATCGATTTTTTCAAAAAGAACCTGTGATTTTTGTTTCACAAATCGATGCGATTTTGTTGTATACATCAAATGATGTGTTGAAATTTGTCGATAAACAATGAAAAAACAGTCTTCCTCTTTTTCTGTAAACGAACGCAACAAAACGGGCGATGATGCAATAAACCCGCATTCATCAATGCATATAAAAAAACCCGATTGGCTGAAAATAAAACTCGGCGAAACCGAGCGTTTTACCCAAACGAAAAAGATTGTGGAATCGCATGGTTTGCACACCATTTGTTCCAGCGGGCGTTGTCCAAATATGGGCGAGTGTTGGGATAGGGGGACGGCTACTTTTATGATTGGCGGCGACATTTGCACTCGGTCGTGTAAGTTCTGCAATACGCGGACCGGACGCCCACTGGCATTGGATCCGGCTGAGCCGGAAAATGTGGCTCAGTCGGTTAAATTGATGAAGTTGAGACACGTTGTTATTACCTCGGTCGATCGTGATGATTTGCCGGATCTGGGTGCCGAACATTGGGTCAAGACTATTGAAGCGGTTCGAGAGGAAAATCCGCATACGACTATCGAAATTCTTGTGCCCGATTTTCAAGCAAAAGAGGAACTTATCGACAAGGTTTGTGCTGCCCAACCCAATGTGATGGCACATAATATGGAAACCGTTCGTCGCCTGACGCCACAGATACGTAGTGCCGCCAAGTACGACGTAAGCCTGAAAACGTTGGCTCGTATTGCCGAGAATGGCATTTTGTCGAAATCGGGTATCATGGTGGGTCTGGGTGAAACGCGCGATGAAATTTACGAACTAATGGATGACTTGCTGGCTGTTGGCTGTCGTTCGCTCACCATTGGGCAGTATTTGCAGCCTTCTCGCAAACATTATCCCGTGAGGGAATACATTCATCCCCATACATTTGATGAATTTCGAGAGGTAGCCCTTGGGAAAGGGTTTCACACCGTTGTAAGCGGCCCGCTTGTGCGTTCATCTTATCACGCAGACATTTATTTTCGCCCGTAAGGAACAAAAGCGGTTGGCAGTTGTTATTATAGCGAGACTATCGATTGTCTTTTGTGTGAATATGGATGTTATACGAAAGTTGTTAAAAAACCCTGCCTTTGGTCTTATTCCTTTTCTCGTTTTTTCTTTTCTTATCGGAAGAGTGGATCTAAGGTTGGCTTTGCTTATTGCCGCAGCGTTGTCTGCGGTGGCTTCTCTTGTTGTTAAAAAGCAGAGCAGATTGATTTATGACCTTTCGCTTATCACGTTTGTCATCTCATTTTTATTGTCTTTTTTTATTGCGCCTCGAATTGACGAATTCGGGACATTTGTTCTGATCGAAATTATTTTTGTTCTGTCGTTGATTGTCTCCCGTCTTTCACGGTCGAAAATCATTTTTCGTCTCGCAAAAAATGCCAATTCGCTGGTTAAGAATTATTTGAGTGAATCGTTTAGGGTGGCTTTTCAAACACAATATGGGCTCTCCATTCATTTGTTGCTGGTACTTGCTTTTTTTATATTTTCTACTTCTGATGCTCCTTTTCTCAATAGGTTGGCCGTAATTACCATTTTTCAAATTATTTTGATTACCATCATTGTGATGGAAATAATGCGTTTGCACCTGCTTGACAGGCAACTCAAAAAGGAAGAATGGCTGCCTGTTGTGAATGAACATGGCAATGTGAAGGGGAAAATAGCCAAGTCCGTTTCCAAAGAATTAAAAAATAAACTCATGCATCCCGTAGTAAGGATTGCATTTATATATAAAGGAAAGTTTTATCTTAAAAATCGAGACGAGGCTTGTTTGTTGGATCCCGGCAAGTTGGATTACCCTTTTGAGCGATTTATCGATTTTAACAATTTAAATCCCGACGAAGTAGCACGAAACATTATTCGAGAGGAATGCCAAAACGAAAATATTCCCGTTCGGTTTTTATTGAAATATGTTTTCGAAAATGAAAACACCAAGCGGTTGATCTTTTTGTACGTGTCCGACATTGAAGAAGAGGAGTTGTTCAATGGTATGCATCTTGAGGGAGGGAAGTTATGGACGGAAGCGCAGATAGAAGATAATCTTGGGAATAACCTTTTTTCGGAATGTTTCGAATTGGAATACGAATACTTGAAAAATACGATTCTTATGGTTCGTCATTTAAAGGAAAAATCGAATTCTTTAAACGACAAAGGAGAGTAAAAAAGCCTATTCGCTTTGGAACAGGCTTTTCGTGTGAGAAAGAATAAAATCTTTTTATAGATTGAATAATCTTTTTATATGCCTGTCATAAATGTTTTCTTCTACACAAGTGCCTATGATATCGGCATATTTCTTGAGTAAATCGGTAAATTCTTTCCCCATTTCTGCGGCCACCGGGTAAGCTACATGGATTAACTGGCGGAAGTTGGGATTGTAGTCAGGATGATCCGGGATATGGCGTAGCGTATTGGCAAATTTTTCTCCTGACCAACCGTTTACTTCATTTACAGAAGGTAATTTGTTTGGATCAATATCAATCACATCAGCATAAGGTGTACACAATTTCTCCCTTTTATCATAAGCGCTTGCATATATTTTTTTTGCAACATCCAGTCCATCGTTTCCTGAAATCGATAAACCTATCACTTCTTCGAGCCAGGTTGTTCCGGCCGTTTTCAGATGCAGGCCTTTGTCATATTTATTAATGATTTTTGCCATGATCGGATAAATGGAGAATTTATCGCTTCCGGAATGTACGCTGAGTTTTAGTTCTTCAGGGAGACCGAATTTTTTTACCGCAAAATCGATAACAAGAACATCTTCTTCGAATTCTTTTGCAAACTGATCGAGATCACCTACATAATCGACTCCTTTGTTGAATCTTCCTGTAAATTTGGGAGCGATTGTTTGAACGGGAACACTTTTATCGGCCAGCATTTTCAAGATAAACAGCATTTCTACCGGTGTTTGAGGTGTTTCCACTTCATCCATAGATACTTCGGTGATAAAATTCCCTTCTCCTTTTTCTTTTTTCAGATAAGTATATATTTCGGATGCTTGTTGCGTTGCCGCCAAAAATTTATTTGCTATTTCCTCCAAAAGTTGATGGGTAATTTCCAATGGTTCTACGATACCGGGAACGTGCAATTGTCCCATATATTTTTCGCAGGAGGAAATAAAAGTTTCTACTTCTTCTTTTTCGCTTTTCTTTCCTATTGATGCAGCCACATCAAGGGTGAAAAAGTCGGAAACTTCAACAAAAGGAGCAACGGTGTCCAAATTGATGTGATCCGCATCTACAAAGTAGGGACCCTTGTAATTCAATGCTTTTACGGCTTCATCGGCCTCTTTCCTCACATCAGCCGGATGGGATTTTACATACATGTGTTCACGGTTCGATTTATTCCATACCGGTATAATTTCCAATCCGGCCTTGTTTGCCCTCATTAATGCTCTCAATTGGGCTTTGCCTTGGTGTGAGAATCGGTCACCTACGCCAAAGCTGTATTTTCCTAATTTCATCATAATAAATGTATTTTAGTGAGTTAATAATTTTAAAAATTGAAATAGTTTTTCGCATTGTAATACGAAATGTTTTCGACCATCTCTCCCAAGAATTCCATTTCGGATGCCGGGAGCAGGCCGTTTTCCACATCGTTGCCGAGAAGGTTACATAAGATTCGACGAAAATATTCGTGACGCGGATAAGAGAGAAAACTGCGAGAGTCGGTAAGCATGCCCACAAAACGGCTCAACAGTCCCATATTGGAAAGTGAGGTCAATTGTGCTTCTATTCCTGTTTTCTGATCGAGAAACCACCATGCGGCACCGAATTGGATTTTACCGGGAACAGAACCATCTTGGAAGTTGCCTATCATTGTTGCTACCAGATCGTTATCTCTTGGATTGATATTATAAATGATGGTTTTGGCCAGTTTGTTGTCTACGTCTAATCGGTCAAGAAAACGACTCATGTTTTTTGCCACCGTGAAATCGCCGATGGAATCGAATCCGGTGTCGGGTCCCAACTTCCTAAACATTCGGGTATTGTTGTCGCGGATAGCGCCATAGTGAAACTGTTGTGTCCATCCTTTTTCCCAATCCATAACGGCACCTTCGTAAAGCATGGCTGATTTGAATTTCAGGATTTCTTCTTGAGATAGTTCTTTCCCTCCATATACCTTGTTGAATATAGAGTCGATTTCTGCTTGTGTATAGGGTTCGGCGTAGAATTCTTCTATCCCGTGATCGGATAATTTACAACCTGCGCTTGCAAAAAAATCGTGGCGTTTGCGTAATGCTTCAATTAGGTCGGAAAATTTGCTGATGGTTACTCCGGAAACTTTCGAGAGTTTTTCCACATAAGCGCGGTATTTTGTGGGATTTTCAACCGCCATTGCTTTGTCGGGACGCCATGCAGGCAGTACTTTTATTTCGAAACCTTCTTTTTTCAAAGCAAAGTGATGTTCGAGGCTATCCACCGGATCGTCTGTTGTGCAAACGGTTTCCACATTGAATTTTTTCAATAGTCCGCGAGCAGAAAATTCAGGGGTACGTAGTTTTTCGGTGCAAATGTCATAAATTTTTTTAGCCGTTTTCGGACTCAGAATATCTTCTACTCCAAACGCCGTTTTCAGTTCGAGATGTGTCCAATGATATAACGGATTTCGCATAGTGTAGGGTACTGTTTCTGCCCACTTTTCAAATTTTTCCCAATCCGATGTATCTTTACCCGTGCAATATCGTTCATCAACGCCATTGGCTCGCATGGCGCGCCATTTATAGTGATCGCCCTCAAGCCATATTTGCCCCAAATTGTCAAATTGATGGTCGTCTGCAATATATGCCGGATTTAAATGGCAATGGTAATCGATGATAGGCATTTTTGCGGCATGTTTGTGATACAGTTCTTTCGCTGCGTCGGTTTGAAGTAAGAAATCTTCGTGAATAAAACTTTTTTTCATAGCTATATATTTTAGAAAATTAGAAGTAGAATTTATTCATACCTGTCTAGTATGTGGCAAATATATGCATTTATACGCATCCCATATTCAAATATTGGTTTTATTCTCGATTGAAGAATAAGGAAATAATGCTTATTTATGCATAGCCGGGATATTTTTAAAAGATTTTTTTGCATCTTTGTGATGTTTCTTGCAGTCGACAATTGAATTTACCTAATGATTTTTTAAATAATAAAATACGCATCATGAAAAAAGTATGTTTTCCAATGTTTTTGTTTTGTTGTCTGTTTGCAGCAGTTTATGCGAAACCGGATTTGCCGGAAATATTGAGCGACAACATGGTTTTGCAACAGAATACCAAGGTGAATATTTGGGGAAAATCCGATCCCGGAAAAACAGTTGAAATTCGTCCTTCATGGACTGCCGAGATTACAAAAGTTGAAGTCGATGCAAAAGGAAACTGGATCGCATCCATAGCTACCCCTTCGGCTAGTTTTATACCATGCTCCATTTCAATTTCCGACGGCGAAAAAGTTGTGTTGAACAACATTCTCATAGGAGAAGTATGGCTTGCTTCCGGGCAAAGTAATATGGAGATGCCGCTGAACGGTTTTTGGAACAACCCGGTTCTCAAAGCCAACGAAACCATTGCAATGGCGGGACAAAACAAAGGGATTCGTTTCGTAACCATTCCCAAAACTGCGGCTTTGGAACCTCAGGAAACCGTTAAAGGAATGTGGCAAGAATGTACTCCCGAAAATGCGCCGGGCTTCAGTGCTACGGCTTATCATTTTGCGCAGACGCTTTATCGGGCATTAAACATACCGATTGGGATCATCGTATCAAGTTGGGGAGGTTCACGAGTGGAAGGATGGACCGGCCGCGAAATATTGAAAACTTATCCCGATATCGATTTGAGCGAAGAAGCCATAAATAGTCTTAATCCGGCTTCTCGGCCGATGGTGATGTACAATGCGATGATCCATCCTTTAATTCGTTATACTGTTCGGGGCTTTATTTGGTATCAAGGAGAATCGAATGTTGGTCATCACGATGTGTATGCCGACCGACTTGCCAACATGGTCAACCTTTGGCGTAAAGATTGGGGATTGGGCGATTTGCCATTTTATTATGTTGAAATTGCTCCTTGGATTTATGGTGACGGTGAGGCAGGTACTTCCGGGGCGCTGTTACGTGAAGCCCAATTCAAAGTACAATTTCTAATTCCCAACAGCGGCATGGTTTCCACCAACGATTTGGTAGAAGAATACGAAAAAACAAACATCCATCCACGAAATAAAATCGATGTAGGAAAAAGATTGGCTTTTATGGCGCTTTCGCAAACTTATGGTCATACAGGTGTGGCTTGTCATGGGCCGGAGTATAAATCGATGGAAATAAAAGACGGGAAGATTTATCTTTCTTTCAATCATGCCACGGACGGTTTCAGTAGGATGGTGGACATAAATGGCTTCGAGATTGCCGGAGAAGATCAGATTTTTTATCCGGCAAAGGTTGAGGTCGATTTAAATAACCGTATATTGATCGTTTCGAATGAAAATATTCCGAAACCGGTAGCTGCAAGATATTGTTTTAAGAATTTTCAAATTGGAAATCTCTACAATACCCGCGAATTGCCTATGGTTCCTTTCAGAATGGATAATTTCGAAAAATAAAAAACGGCAACTTTAGCGATGGTCTGCTGAAGCTGCGTTGTTTGGGGTTATTTGTAAAAAATATCCTTATAATTCTTATTCCCTTGCAATTTTCTTTTATCTTTGTCGATAACGGATCAATCAATTGTATTATTCTAATTTAATTTAATTGAAGAACAATGAATACGATGAAAAAAATTCCTCTTGTCCTTTTCTTGTTGGC
>FZPS01000187.1_pt126 | contig 16251 bp, 19 predicted proteins | sample 1817821 | NCBI WGS metagenome assembly FZPS01 (sample SAMEA104158645, study PRJEB21678) | metagenome | place: Germany | collected 2015-04-21
CACTTGATTAGGCTTCTTTATTTACGTATTATATTGTATTTTCATTTGTAATTGTTCGTGTTCTTAACTAGATTTTTGTATTATGAAATTGACTCAACTAACAACTATTTTCAAATTATAATTATTGTAATTGACAGTTTCTCACTCTCTGATTATAATTGAGAAAGTGGGAGGGGATTCCATCATGGAACATCGTATTGATAGGATAAAAAAACAACTACATGCTCAAAGTTATAAACTAACTCCACAACGTGAAGCAACGGTACGAGTGTTACTTGAACATGAGGAAGACCATTTAAGTGCTGAAGATATATATTTGCTAGTTAAAGACAAAGCACCTGAAATCGGTTTAGCGACAGTATATCGAACATTAGAATTACTATCAGAATTAAAAATTATTGATAAAATAAATTTTGGCGATGGCGTGTCACGATATGACTTGCGAAAAGAGGGGGCTACCCATTTCCACCATCATTTAGTATGTATGGAGTGCGGTACTGTAGAAGAAATCGTAGAGGATTTACTTGAAGATGTTGAAGCAATTATTGAACGCGATTGGGGATTTGAAGTGAAAGATCATCGACTAACTTTCCATGGGATATGTCGAAATTGTCGTTCAAGCAATCAATCTAAATAATCTGTAATCGAATTAAAAAGAGCTGTTATTAAATAGCTCTTTTATCATTTTTAGGTTTAATCTCAATTCATCCTGTTAAAACTGATTAACAATTAATCTGGCTGAATGTTATTTTAATTGAAGGGATGCCTAAAAATGAAACGAGTCAAGATCGTCTTAATAGAATTATGTAAAGTCATCATTATTTTTTCAATTACTTTTTATATACTATTGTATGGAATTAGTATGATGAGAAATGAATATCAACAACAATTACGCAAGATTGAGCCTGAAAAAGCAGCTGAACAAGTCAGTATTTTTAATTTTTTCTTAAATTAGTAGTTGAGGTGAACTGGATGAAGTACGAAATTGAAGATTTTATTCATTATATACAAATTGAACGTGGACTTTCACATAATACACTTGAAGCTTATCGACGTGATTTAAATAAGTACTTAAGCTATTTAAATGAAATTGAGCTTATAACAAAATGGGAAGAAGTCGATCATGCATTAGCTACTCGGTTTTTGTATCATTTAAATGATCATGGAGCAAAATCTACGACGATATCTCGTACTTTATCATCACTAAGAAAGTTTCATCAATTTTTAGTAATGGAAAGAATAGTTGCTGTTGATCCAACTATTCATATCGAGTCACCAAAGAAAGCACGTCATCTACCGAAAGTTTTATCTGCTGAAGAAGTTGATCAATTATTAGCCATTCAAACTGATGATCCATTATCAATTCGAAATAAGGCAATGGTAGAGACGCTTTACGCGACAGGTTTGCGAGTTTCTGAACTAGTTGACTTAACGATAAATGATTTACACTTGATGATGGGCTTTATTCGTTGCTTCGGTAAAGGTGGCAAAGAGAGGATCGTCCCATTAGGCGATATCGCTAAAGAGGCAATTGAATTCTACTTAGATTCTTCTCGGGAATTTCTAGTCAAGGGAAAGGCTGTCGATGCACTATTTGTTAATCATCATGGTCGACCTTTATCACGTCAAGGTTTTTGGAAAATATTAAAAACCCTTGCTAGTGAAAGTGGCATTAAGAAAAATATAACACCACATATGTTAAGACATTCGTTTGCAACACATTTGTTAGAAAATGGTGCGGATTTACGTTCGGTTCAAGAAATGCTAGGCCATGCTGATATATCCACAACGCAAATTTATACACATGTTTCAAGAAAACGATTAAAAGACATTTACAGTCAGCACCATCCACGGGCTTAATCAAAATTATTATTTATATGCAAGAACTATATTATTGAGTGATTTCGTAATTATAATACGATATCACTCTTTTTTGTTATAAAAATATGAAAAATTGGAAAAAATGAAATTATTAATATTGAGGAGGCTAGTACAATGAAACGAATCTTTTTGTTCTTGTGCTTGTTTATGTATTTGGCACAGCCAAGTAGTTTGTTAGCAGAAGAAAGTCAACCAAACTTAGATTTAAAAGGGAAAAGTCTGATTCTTATTGAACAAGATACAGGGAAAGTTTTGTATGAAAATAATAGTGATCAACCATTGCCGCCAGCAAGTATGACTAAAATGATGACATTATTACTCGTTGCTGAATCATTAGAAGAGGGTCGAGTAAGTATAAATGACACTGTTATCGTCAGTGAGCATGCAGCATCAATGGGGGGTTCTCAGATTTTCCTAGAGCCCAATGAGGAAATGTCTGTAGATGATCTATTAAAGGCAGTTGCTATCGCATCTGCTAATGATGCAAGTGTTGCATTAGCTGAATACATTTATGGCAGTGAACAAGCTTTTATCCAAGCGATGAATGATAAAGTTGCAGAATTAGGTTTAGAACAGACCCATTTTCAAAATACGACCGGTTTACCTGCGGAAGACCATTACTCATCTGCCTACGATATGGCTATGATTGCAAGGGAACTATTAAAATATGAGTTTATCACAGATTATACGTCTATTTATGAAGATTATCTAAGAAAAGGTACTGAAGATGAATTTTGGTTAGTTAATACGAATCGACTAGTTAAATTTTATCCAGGTGTCGATGGATTAAAGACAGGCTTTACTCAAGAGGCTAAATATTGCTTAACAGCCACGGCTAAGAAAGACAATATGCGATTAATTGCTGTCGTTATGGGTGCTGAATCACCAAAAGAAAGAAATGCAACGATCTCGCGTTTATTAGATTTTGGCTATGCGCAATTTCAACTTCAACAATTATATACGACTGAACAAACTATAACAGATATGGAAATTATTAAAGGTGAAGTCAATCGAATCGATGTATATCCAAAAGAAAATGCATCTATTTTAACTAAAAAGGGCGAAGATCTAAGTTTAATTGAAACTAAAATTGAGATTAATGATCAAATAATGGCACCGATTAAAAAAGACGAAGTAGTCGGAAGTTTAGAAATATATTTGAATGACCAATTAATTGAATCAGTTGATTTAGTTGCTGGATCAAATGTTGAACGCGCCAATGTTTGGCAACTAATGGCTGATTCATTTAGGAGGTTGGTTAAAGTTGGCAAATCATAATAGACGAATAGCATTTGTGTCGAATGTTACCTAGTTTTTTCTAGTTTTGTCGATAAGAAGGAATTTAATCCTTTAATCAAGAATGATGTAGGTATCTCATTTTTTTGAAATGAAAAAGCAAAGGCTAGGGAGGAATGACAATGTTAGAAAAGAAATTTCTAGTACATGGTGATATTTTGTTAGTCCGATTAAAGGGTGAACTAGATCATCATGAAGCTAATGAGCTAAGACGAATGTGGCAAAACGAAATGGAGAGGAACAGAATTCGTCATATCATTCTTAACTTAGAACAACTCACTTTTATGGATAGTTCTGGTTTGGGTGTGATTTTAGGTCGTTATAAACAAATTAGACAAATCGATGGAGAGATGGTTATTTGTTCAATTTCCCCTATCGTTAATCGATTATTTGAAATGTCGGGGATGTTTAAGATAATGCGACGTGCTCAGGGTGAAGAAGAAGCATTTAGCTATTTGGGGGTAGCGTAATGAACAATCACATGCAAATATCGTTTAAAAGTATTAGTGAAAACGAGGCTTTCGCTAGAATTGTTGTCGCATCATTTCTTGCGCCATTAGATCCAACCCTTGAAGAGTTAGCTGAGGTTAAGACTGTCGTTTCTGAGGCAGTAACGAATGCGATTATTCACGGTTATGAGCAAGCGAGCGATTTTGATATTTATTTAAGCTGTGAAATTAATGATCACCATCTAAAAATTGTGATCGAGGATTTTGGTGTTGGGATGGCTGATATTGAAGAAGCAACACAACCTCTCTATACATCAAAGCCTGAATTAGAACGTTCTGGCATGGGCTTTACGATCATGGAAAACTTCATGGATCATGTATTAGTTGAATCTTCATTAGGACATGGAACGAAAGTAACACTAGAAAAAACATTTCAAAAATCGCGCTCGATTCATCAATAGGGTGTGAGAGACATGTCATTAAATGAAGTAAAAAAGCAAAGGCAATTAACTGATGAAGAAGTTAAGCATTATATTAGGCAAAGTCAATTAGGTGATCAAGAAGCAAAGAATATTTTAGTAGAGAGAAACGTTCGTCTTGTTTGGTCAGTTGTTCAACGATTTTTAAATCGTAGCTATGATCAAGAAGATTTATTTCAAATCGGTTGTATCGGACTCATTAAGTCGATCGATAAGTTTGATTTATCTTATCAAGTAAAGTTTTCAACTTATGCAGTTCCGATGATAATTGGTGAAATCCAACGTTTTATTCGTGATGATGGCTCAATAAAAGTAAGTCGTTCACTTAAAGAATTGGGTAATAAGATTCGTAGAGAAAAAGAGGCGTTATCGAAATCCTTCGGTAGATCACCAACAATTTCTGAAATTGCATGTGCATTAGATGTTTCCCCAGAAGAGGTGATCCATGCAGAAGATGCGATAAAACAGCCTCATTCAATTCACGAAACAGTATATGAGAATGAAGGCGATCCAATTACTCTACTTGATCAATTGGCTGAAGAAGAAGCTGATTGGTTTGATAAGTTATTGATTTCAGAAACGATAAAAAATTTAGAGCCAAGAGAACAATTAATCGTATATTTACGCTATTACCAAGACCAAACTCAAGCTGAAGTAGCTAAAAGAATTGGGATTTCTCAGGTTCAGGTCTCAAGATTAGAAAAGAAAATACTAAAAACAATGAAACAACAAATGTCTCAAACTTAGATCATGCTTTGAGTAGATTGTCTAAGTGTCGATCTGATTATATCACTTCTACAATAACCAATACTCGTATATTTTTATGGTAAATTCTCATACTAAACGGGAGTTTATTGTAAAGGAAGTGACGACATTTTTAGACAACGAAAATCTTCTTTGAAAATTGCGCAAATTAATCAGGTTGAAAGTTACATGCGAGAACACGTCGGTGTTGGGGTATCATTTGATGTGGACTTTCGTGAAGTCATCATTTTAGGAACAAAAGTTCAACTATACTTTGTTAATGGATTGTGTGACACGACAATACTGGTTGAATTGTTAAAGTCATTAGTGCGTATCAATGATCATGAATCTGAATCAATGAAAGTAGTAGATATTGTTAGAAATCGCATTGTCCATCAACAATTTGAGGAGCTAGATGACATTAATGAAGCAATTACCCGATTGCTATCTGGCTTGGTTATCATTTTTGTCGATGGTTATGACAAAGTGATGATAGTTGATGTACGATCATATCCGGGCCGGTCTCCTGAGGAACCAGATACCGAGCGAGTGGTACGTGGTTCTAGAGATGGTTATACTGAAAATATTATTCAAAATACCGCGCTTACAAGACGGAGAATTCGTGACCCAAGATTACGAAATGAGATCATTCAAGTTGGTGACCGATCAAAAACTGATATCTGTATTTCTTATATTAAGGATTTAGCTGATCCAGAATTGATAGATATTATTAAACAAGAGTTAAAATCGATTAAAACGGATGGTCTATCAATGGCTGATAAAGCTTTAGAAGAATATATAGTTAAGCAAGGTTTTAACCCGTTTCCAATTGTAAGATACACGGAACGACCAGACGTAGCATCGGTCCATTTATTTGAAGGTCATGTGATCTTAATGGTAGACACATCACCAAGTATGATTATTACACCAACGACATTTTTTCACCATGTCCAACATGCTGAAGAATATCGTCAAACGCCTTCATCTGGTACATTTGTGAGATGGATACGGTTTATTGGGATCTTTGTTTCGATCTTTATTCTACCTTTTTGGTATTTACTTTCGATTGAACAAAATCTATTACCAGAAGCGCTTCAGTTTATTGGTCCCAATGAAAACACAGGTAATGTACCGTTGTTTCTACAGATTATCTTAGCAGATGTTGGGGTGGAACTACTGCGGATGGCAGCAATTCATACGCCTACTCCTCTATCAACTGCAATGGGTCTTATAGCAGCTGTATTAATTGGTGATATTGCCATCTCAGTAGGGCTATTTACAGGAGAAGTTATTTTATATGTTGCAGTAGCTGCAGTAGGTTCTTATGCAACACCGAGCTATGAATTAAGTATTGCTAATAAATTAACGCGGATTATTATTGTGCTTGCAACATTTGCGTTTAATTTGCCAGGATTTGTTATCACGACAACACTCTACATTTTGTCTTTAGCTAGTGTAAAATCATTTAATACACCATATTTATGGCCGTTTATCCCTTTTAATTTTAGAGCATTGCGACAAATCTTAATTAGATACAGTGTACCTGCAAAAGAGACTCGTCCGAGTATTACACACGCAAAGCAGAAAAAAGACTAAGTATGACATTAAAGTTGATTCCATTAATAACATGTGATAAATTGATTTTATCAAATTAACCGGTACTAAGACATTTGCTACAACTTTAAAGTGTCAGTAGTTAGGGAGAACGTGACAAAGACCAAACTTTTAAACATCCCTTGATTAAATGTCTCAGAATACAATCTTAAGGGATGTTTTTTTACATCATCAGATAAATGTCATGTTTAATTAATAGGGGGATCATAAGGTGAATGAACAATTAAAGACAAATGAAAAAGACCACCTTATTTTTGGGGGCATTGATACGATTGAATTAGCAAAAAAATATGGAACTCCTTTATATGTCTACGATGTCGAGAAAATACGTCAAAATGCACGAGCTTTTGTCAATCAATTTAATAAGCTAGGCGTTAAAGCACAAGTCGCATATGCAAGTAAGGCATTTTCTTCTGTAGCTATGCTACAAGTAGCAAAACAAGAAGGTTTAAGTCTAGATGTTGTTTCACAAGGGGAATTGTATACCGCACTTAAAGCTGATTATCCAGTAGAGAAAATTCATCTACACGGAAATAATAAGAGTATAGATGAATTAAGAATGGCAATTGAAAATAAAATTGGTTGTATCGTTATCGATAACTTCCACGAAATTAAATTACTTGAGCAATTATTAAAGGAACATAATCATCAAATCGATGTATTAATCCGAGTAACACCAGGTATTGAAGCACATACCCATGACTATATCCTAACAGGTAACGAAGATTCTAAATTTGGCTTTGATATCGTAAGTGGACAGGCTGAAGAAGCGTTTAATCTTATCATTAAGTCTGAACGGATGCATTTAAAAGGATTACATTGTCATATAGGATCGCAAATTTTTGAAACGGATGGATTTATTTTAGCTGTTCAACGATTGTATTCCCTTATGAATGAATGGAAGATGAAATATCAATTTAATCCAGAAGTTTTAAACGTTGGTGGTGGTTTTGGTATTCAATATACAAGTGATGATCAACCATTACCACTATCGCATTACGTTACTGCATTAGTTGAAGAGATAAAATCACAAGCAGAAAAGTATCAAATGGATTTTCCTGAGATTTGGATCGAGCCAGGTCGTGCAATTGTGGGGAATGCAGGAATAACTTTATATGAAGTAGGCTCTAAAAAGGAAATTCCAAATATTCGCAATTATATATCAGTGGACGGTGGCATGACGGATAATATACGACCAGCTTTATATGATGCTAAATATGATGCTGTGATAGCTAATAAAGTCAACGCTCCTAAGACTTATCAAGCGTCTATTGCTGGTAAGTGTTGTGAATCTGGTGATATGCTAATCTGGAATTTAAGATTGCCAGAAGTTGAAGCGGGTGATATACTAGCAATGTTTAGCACTGGGGCATATGGTTATTCAATGGCTAGCCATTATAATCGATTTGCCAAACCAGCTGTAGTATTTATAGAAAACGGAATAGATAAATTAGTCGTAAAACGAGAAACTTATCAAGATGTATCTCGATATGACTTATCGTATGAGTGAGTAGATGGAGGAGTTAATATGTCTAAACAAGCAACAATTACATTTGAAAATGGAGAAAAAATCGTTATTGAATTATTCGAAGATGCTGCACCAGGTACTGTAGCAAACTTTGAAAAATTAGCAAACAAAAAATTCTATGATGGTGTAACATTCCATCGTGTCATTCCAGGTTTTGTAGCGCAAGGTGGAGATCCGACAGGTACTGGTGCAGGTGGCCCGGGTTATTCAATTAAATGTGAAACTGAAGGTAACCCTCACAAGCATGTTGCTGGAGCTTTATCAATGGCTCATGCTGGAAAAGATACAGGTGGAAGTCAATTTTTTATTGTTCATGAACCACAGCCACATTTAGATGGTGTTCATACAGTATTTGGACAAGTAATCGAAGGCATGGATGTCGTCCTACGTATTAGACAAGGTGACGTTATGCAATCAGTGGTTGTTGAAGAAGTTTAACAATAATATACTGCTTGCATATAATAATTGTGAAACAATAGTAAAGTCATCAGATCTATAAGTAGATCTAGTAAAGGGGTAAATATGTTAATCCGATATAAAAAGTCGATGGAAAAGATTGCAATGGGTCTATTATCTTTTATGCCTGAAGAGAAAGATGTTAAAAAATTAACAGGAACTATAAGAGCATACGAAGAAAATGAGAACTGGCAACTTTATTTGTGGAAAGAGAATGATGACGTATTAGGAGCCATTGGTGTAAAAGTTGATGAAGCAAATGGTGAAGTCATTGTACAGCATATTTCTGTTAATCCATCACATCGAGAACAAGGAATTGGACAAAAAATGATTCACGATGTTCGTGAAAATTATTATAGTGACTATCAAATTGTTGCTAATGAACTCACGAAACCATTTCTAAGCAAATGTGTCTAACCAATTCTTACAACGTGATTTTTTAGAGTTATTTCTTTCATTACGGAGAAATAGCTCTTTTTTCAATTTTTATGCATTATCTTTGATAGTTTCATAAATTCAAAATAGTTAAAATGATAATATGTTATAATACTTGTTAGTCTACTGATACTATGAAGGAGTCCTCAAAATGATTGAATCTTATCAAGTGAAATTTGATGGTTTTGAAGGTCCATTAGATCTCTTGCTCCATTTAATTAAACAGTATGAAATTGATATTTACGACATACCTGTAGCCGTTATTACGACACAATATTTGGAATACATAGAAACCATGCAAAAATTAGACCTAAATGTTGCTAGTGAATATTTAGTGATGGCTGCAACTTTACTCGCCATTAAAAGTGAGATGCTTTTACCAAATTCAGAAATAACTGAAGAAGATGATTATGAAGAAGATGATCCAAGAGCGGAACTTGTCGCTAGATTAATAGAATATCGCAAATATAAAGAGGCTGCTGAACAATTGAAAGAAATTGAAGGTGAAGAAAAGGAAAGCTTTACAAGATCTCCTGAAATTTTAGAAGATATTAAGAAAATTAAACTACCCATTAAAGAAAATGCAGCGTCAGTTTATGATATGTTACAAGCAATGCAAAATGTTTTTAATCGAAAAAAGTGGAATCGACCGATCACGACTACTATTGAAAAAACTGAAATCCCAATCCAACAACGAATGGAAGAAGTTTTAGAAATTGTTGAATTAAGTGAAAATGGTGTTCCTTTCGATGCCTTGTTTCCATATTATTCGAAACCACACATTATTATAACATTTATGGCGATGCTTGAGCTTATGAAGCAAAACTTAATATATTGTGAACAAGAACGGACTTTTGATCGGTTGATTTTATATAGATGGAGGTAATAAAAAGTGGATTTAAGTCATTATAAAGCAATTGTTGAAGGTTTACTCTTTGTTTCTGGTTCTGACGGATTAACAATTAATCAAATGTCATCAATTACAGAACTAGACACAAAAACAATTGAGCATTTATTAAATGAGTTAAAGTTTGATTATGAAAATGCTTCACGAGGCATTCAAATATTAGAATCGGAAAAACACTTCTATTTAGCGTCAAAGCCTGAGCATGCTGAATACTTTAGAAAGCTAAGAGCAGACGTACATACTTCTAAGCTAACTCAAGCAAGCTTAGAGACGCTAGCTATTATTGCCTATAATCAACCAATAACAAGAGCTGAAATTGAAGAAATTCGTGGTGTTAAAAGTGACCGTCCAATTCAAACGATTCTTTCTCGAGGGTTAATTGAGGAAGTTGGGCGTAAAAATACGATTGGGCGTCCGATGATGTTCGGTACAACTTTAGACTTCTTAACATATTTTGGTTTACGTTCAATAGATGAACTACCACCATTAAATGATCAAATTAATGAAGATGAGATCAATGATGAAGCAAGTCTTTATTTTGATAAATTAAAAGATGAATAATGATTAAGTGATTTGACCTACTGTTAGGTTAGATCACTTTTTTGTTGGTTGTTTCTTTATCGTTACATTATTTTTGTGATCAATAATCATTTTTCCATTTAATGCATTGATCCTGTAGTAATTAACTTTAATCCACTTTTGAGAAAGCATATCCATATTATGAATTGCATAGATTTAGTACAAATACTTATAACGGATAAAGAAGGTGTCGTATGAGAAGTCGGACAATTAGACTAATATGTTTATTGATATTTATGCTTCATTTCATTTTGATTAATAATGAAATGATTTACGCAAAACCGCTTGTATCTGCTGAGCAAGCAATCCTAATTGATCAAGATAGTGGTACTGTACTTTATGAAAAAAATGCGGACAACCCTCAATTAATTGCCAGTATAACAAAAGTAATGACGGCAATTATTGCGATTGAATATGGTGAGTTAACAGATCAAGTTAAGATAAGCAGAGAAGCTGTAACAGTAGAAGGCTCATCGATTTATCTAGAAGAGAATGAAAAAATGTCACTAGAGGATTTATTATACGGATTAATGCTCCGGTCGGGTAATGATGCTGCTATTGCGATAGCAGAACATATTGGTGGAAGTGTTGATGGTTTTGTCTATTTAATGAATGAAAAGGCTAACTGGCTAGGACTTGAACAAACTCATTTTGAAAATCCACATGGACTAGATTCAGAGCATCACTACTCGACATCAAAAGATATCGCTCTACTTATGCGATATGCAATGGAAAACGAAGTATTTGCAGAAATTAATCAAACAAAGAGTTATCGATCATCGTCACGTACTTATAGTTGGCACAATAAAAACAAATTACTAACAAATTATTATCCATACACAATTGGCGGAAAGACAGGCTACACAAAAGCAGCTGGACGTACATTAGTGAGTGTCGCCCAAAAGAATAATCGTCAATTAATTGCAGTTACAATTAATGATCCAAATGATTGGTTTGATCATATGCAATTATATGAATGGGGTTTTGACCAAATAGAACAATTAGATTTATTGACTCTAGGTAATGTTGATCAGTTAACTAGACTAACATTTTTAGAAGTAGCATATCATTATCTATTAAAAATGGTGGGATTATAAATGGTGCACTTAATTTGGGCTGGACTAGCTTGTATTGGGATCGTATATGCTTTGTTTAACGGTACAATTGGAGACGTTAACGAAGCCATTTTTTCAAGTGCAAATGAAGCAATCCAACTTGTTATTGGATTAACAAGTATACTAGTTTTTTGGTTAGGACTAATGAAAATAGCTGAGAAAGCAAATATTCTCGCTGGATTAAGTCGTTTGTTTAGACCAGTAGTTTCAAAGTTATTTCCCGATTTACCAAGAAACCACCCTGTGATGGGTTATATTACATCAAATTTTATTGCTAATATATTTGGCTTAGGTAATGCAGCAACACCATTAGGGCTAAAGGCAATGAAAGAAATGAAAAAGCTAGAGCCATCAGAACAAGCCTCTAGATCAATGGTTACATTTTTAGCGATTAATACAGCAGGGGTAACATTAATTCCTACAACAGTCATCGCACTTCGCATTCAGCACGGATCAGTTGCTCCAACTGAAACTGTTGCTGCAACGATGATCGTATCACTCATAACAACTACTTTTGCTATAATTATTGATCGTTTATTTCATTATAAGAGAGTGAGAAAATAAGATGATTGAATTTATTTCGATGGTTAGTATGCTTGTTATCCCTTTATTTGTGCTAATCGTCTTAGCAATTGGCACGTATAAAAAGTTACCAACATATGATTTGTTTGTTGAAGGTGGTAAAGAAGGTTTATCTATGGCTGTTTCTTTACTGCCACACTTATTAGGAATGCTCGTATCAATTGCAATCTTCAGAAGTTCAGGCGTTCTTGATTATATGATAGACTTATTTGCTCCAATTCTATCATTGGTCCAAATTCCAAAAGATATTATACCACTTGCTCTAACTAAGCCGATTTCAGGTACAGCAGCTTTAGCTGTTACGGCTGATTTAATAAAATCATTTGGTCCAGATTCATTTATTGGTCGTTTAGCTTCAACAATGCAAGGTAGTTCTGACACAACTCTCTATGTAATAACTGTATATTTTGGATCTGTAGGTATAAAAAAAATGGGAGATGCTTTAAAAGTTGGACTACTAACAGATCTTATTGGTATAATAATTGCGATTATGGTAATTACAATTTTATTTGGCTAAACTGTTTAGTGTATAGAACAGTTGTATTGCGTATGTTTATTTGGCAGAATATATAGTGATTAATAATGAATCATAATTTAGTAAAAGACTGGTGGTTTATATGGCATTAAATAATGAGAGATTACAAAAGGTTATTGCTCAAAGTGGCATAACATCTAGAAGAAAAGCGGAACAATTAATTCTTGATGGTAGAGTTAAAGTAAATGGAAAAGTAGTTAAAACTTTAGGAACGAAAGTTAATCAAAATGATGAAATTGAAGTTGATTCTGTACCTATTGAGAAAGAATCGCATGTCTATTACTTGGTTAATAAGCCAAGAACATATATATCAAGTGTTAAAGATGAAAAAGGCAGAAAAGTAGTAACTGATTTAGTACCTGACTTAGACAAGCGCGTTTATCCAGTTGGTCGATTAGATTATAATACATCAGGCTTAATCATCCTGACCAATGATGGTGAGTTTGCACAATTGTTGATGCACCCTCGTCATCAAATTGACAAAGTATATGTTGCGAAAGTTAAAGGTATTCCTTCAAAAGCAGCCTTAACATTACTAAAGAAGGGAATAAAATCTAAAGGAGAAACCCTTAGAGCCAAACATGTTAAAATTCTCTCTGCTAATAAACCAAAAAATACTGCTATAGTTGAAATGACTCTAAATGAAGGGAAAAATCGCCAGGTTCGTCGCATGTTTGAAGAAATCGATTTTCCTGTGCTCAAATTGAAAAGAGAACGGTATAGCTTTTTAGACTTAACTGGACTTCAAACGGGTGATTACCGTGAGTTAACGAAAGAAGAAGTTCATAAGTTAAGAGAAGAAGCACTCAAAAATCAATCAAAATGATGAAAACAGATTTAATGCAAAATTGTTATAATCATTTTTTATCATCACATTGCGAAAAATGTAGAATTATCCAACAAAACATGAACTAGTGAAAAGAGCGTTGTAGAGAGGGGTAACAATGATGCAGGATCAACAGACCATTTTAATTATTGAGGATGAGGAGCGCATCAGGAGATTATTAAAAATGTACCTTGAACGTGATGGCTTTACAACTGTTGAAGCTGAAACCGGTGAATCTGGTTTAGCACTTGCAGTAGAGAATGACTATGATTTAATTATTCTTGATTTAATGCTCCCAACCTTAGATGGAATAAGTGTTTGTCAAGAAATTAGAAAAACTAAATCAATACCAATATTAATGTTAACTGCAAAAGGAGAAGAATCTGATCGGATTCAAGGATTTGAAGCAGGGGCAGATGATTATGTCGTAAAACCATTTAGTCCAAGAGAAGTCGTCTTAAGAGTAAAAGCTTTATTAAAACGATCACTCGGAAGTGAACATACTAATATCAGTAATTTTTCAAGTGATGTCTTAGAATTTAAACGGTTGAAAATTGATAATAATGCCCATCGTGTAACTGTTAATAGTATTGATTTGACATTAACGCCTAAAGAATATGATCTTTTATATTTCTTAGCCAATAACCAGGATCATGTATTTGATCGTGAAACATTATTAAAAGAGGTTTGGCAATATGAGTTCTTTGGAGATTTAAGAACAGTAGATACACATATTAAGCGTTTAAGAGAAAAGCTTGGTCAAGCAGATGAAAAGGCTGCTCAAATGATTGCTACAGTTTGGGGAGTAGGTTATAAATTCGAAGTGGATGAAGAATGATGTTTTGGCGAAATCGAGTTGTGAAATATACAATATCTTTTACTACTGTTTTTATTTTGATATTTTTTCTATATGTATCAATAGCAGACACAAATGATCAAAAGACTTCAATAGATGAAGTGATACAAGAATTACAAGAAAGTGCACAACGAGATATTACAATGAGCGAACAATCAAATGAATTATTAATAGAAAAATTTGAAACCATTTTAATAGACTATGATCATTCAATGCGTGTTAACCATAGGAGTCAATTGGTGTTTATTGGTATAATATGTAGTTTGATTATAGTTCTATTCGGTGTTTATTTTTCCAAGCAAATTTCAGCACCACTTAATCATGTCATTCAAAGTACGCGAAAGATTATTGATGGAGACTATAATATAAAATTACCAATGGAGTCAAATGATGAAATTGGTCAGTTAGCGATGGCCTTTAACAGGATGAGTCGGCAATTAGGGAATCAAATGGAAACATTACTACAAGAAAAGGATATTTTATTTAGCATTATAGGTTCAATGAAAGACGGTGTCTTAACAATAAACCTTGATGGTGAAATTATCATCTCTAACCCACAAGCAGATGAGTTTATTGATGATTTTCATTTTGAAGCAGGCAGTCCTAATCAAAAGCAACTTCCGGAAGAGTTGAACGAACTATTTGATTCTGTAATTGAAAAAGGAACAGCTCAAACTTTTCAAGTGAATATCCAAGGACGTGATTGGGACATTGTGATTACACCATTACATAGAAATAATATAGTACAAGGTGCTGTCACAATTGTCAGGGATGTTACAGAATCTACTCAGCTTGATCAGTTAAGAGAAACATTTATTGCTAATGTATCTCATGAATTAAGGACACCAATATCACTTATGCGAGGATATAGTGAAGCAATTATTGATGGAGTGGCCGAAACAATTGATGAGCAGGTGGAATTAGCGCAGATTATTCATAGTGAATCAGAAAGAATGGGGCGCTTAGTCAATGAATTGCTAGATTTAACCCGATTGAAGTCTGGTCACTTAGACTTAAATATTCAATCACACTCAGTTCATGATTTTATTGAAAAAGTATTACGAAAATTTGCTCAACGGCTGGATGAAAATAGACTTTCATTTAAATTGCATATCGATCATGATGTAGATCAACTTATGTTTGATTATGATCGTCTTGAACAAGTTTTGACAAATTTAATTGATAATGCGATTAAGCATACGTTAGAAAATGGTGAAATATCGTTAGAGATAGCTAAAATCGGTGATCAGATCTGTTTTGAATTATCAGATACTGGTGAAGGCATTTCTTTAGAGGACTTACCATTTGTATTTGAACGTTTTTATATGGCTGATAAATCTAGAGCAACGAACCAAGTAGTGAAAAAGGGGACTGGTCTTGGTTTGTCAATTGTTAAACAGATTATTGAAGCGCATCGTGGAACGATAAGTGTGCAAAGTAAACTAGGAGAAGGAACTACTTTTAAATTTTTTTTACCTACTGAGTCAATTTCATAATACAAAAATCTAGTTAAGAACACGAACAATTACAAATGAAAATACAATATCATACGTAAATAAAGAAGCCTAATCAAGTGATTAGAACGGCAGGCGGCGACTCCAGTGGGAACAATCGTGTCCGAAGATCCAGTGATAAAAGCTTGGAAAGCTTTTATCAATTAGCTGAGTTTAACGAAGGCAAGCTAAAACCGTCACGTCGTGTGACGACGCTTGCATGACCTACATCCTGTAGGCCCGAAAGCGTCCGCCTAGAGTGGAAATCACCGCGTCACCTGTAACCCAATTGTTCGTGTTTTATAGCCAATTAAGTCATTATGAAATTCATTTAGATTTCAAGTTTAAGTTAGTCACTTAGACAAATTTATTTTTGTGATCTCACAAAGTTATATTGTATGAAATGACGTAAGTCATTTCTATCTTATGTTGGTTGTATCTGTTTGGACTTAAGTCCAAACAGATACAACATGCAA
>FZPS01000023.1_pt295 | contig 16248 bp, 19 predicted proteins | sample 1817821 | NCBI WGS metagenome assembly FZPS01 (sample SAMEA104158645, study PRJEB21678) | metagenome | place: Germany | collected 2015-04-21
GATCTTGCCCTCCTTCACAATGTGATAGCCATCAAAGGTCTGGGCAATGGAAGCGGGTGTACCTGGTGTATTAATCAGGATTGCCGATACACCGCCTGCCCAAATTGCGGAGTTGTAAATGCCGAGCAGCACAGCCAGCCCTTGGGCCGGTTCAAGCCAGAATGTCAGCGGCGTTAAGATTGCCACTCCCATGGTCGCAGACAGGCCGGGAAGTACACCGATGACCATACCTGCCACAACCCCCAGCAGGGAGTACAAAAACAAGTTAGTTGTAAAAATCTCGACGAAAGCGCCAAGCAACATCTCCAAACCTTTTCACCCCTTTAGAGCGTTCTATTTATCGAGCCAACAGCAGTACCTGCAATACTTTGGAGAAGAAGTAATAGGAACCTACGCTAAAAGCTGCGCCAAAAATTAATGCCTTAGGGAGCTTCACTCTGTAAAGCAGGCCTAAACCGGCCATAAGCACGAAATTTGCAAGCATATAGTGAGTGTAGTACCACAGCACTACAAACAGGGCGCATCCAGCAACAGTGAGCAGAATGGCTATTACATTGTCCCTGGCCATTTCATCGGATACACCTTCTTTGCGGGCAAAATAGGCCACTTTCTCCCTCATGCCGTTGAAGACCATAATTGCTCCCAATATAATCAATATGACGGAAATTGTCGTTGGAAACGACCCAGCACCCGGTGTTCCATCTGAGGATCCTCCGGGAAGCTTGCTTGCCATTGTAAACCACCAAATGCCCAGCAGCACCCCTAATCCTCCGATGATGCTCAGGGCATTAAGTGACAACTTTCTGTCAGTCATTCGCTATCCCCCCATATTTAGGGTACACCCCTGCACCGTGGTGCAGAGGTGTACCAACTGTTGCCTTAGTGACCTAATTCCTTAAACAGTTCTGTGTAGAACTCATACTGTTGGGTAGCAAAATTGGTGAAATCTTCACTGTTGAGGTAGAAGGCGGAGTAGCCGTTGGCCTTGGTTACCTCTGCGAATCTCTCAGATTGTACACCCTGGCCGAAAGCGTCTTCCAGTACTGCAAGAATCTCAGCAGGTACACCCTTAGGTGCTGCGAAGCCGCCCCATGCTGCTACTGTGATGTCGTAGCCAAGCTCTTTCAGGGTTGGAACGTCTGGATTGTACTGGCTGCGCTCATCGCTGAGAACGGCCAGGATGCGGAGCTCGCCGCTTTCTACGCCGGAGCGTACTTCCATTTCACTTACAGGAACCATGTCGATGTGCTTGCCCATGATAGCTGCTACTGCAGGTGCAGCGCCGTCAAATGGAACGTGGTTGACTTCGATGCCGGCTGCCTTAGCCCAGCTTGCGCCTGCTACATACCATACGGAACCGGTACCGGAGTTGCCTACACGGAGTTTGCCTGGGTTGGCTTTGCACCATTCTACCAAGTCTTCCAGAGTCTCCCAGCCGGAGTCTGCACGAACGGTAATGGTTGCTGCAGCAATGTTGGATGCGCAGATGAGGTCAAAGGAGCTGGGGTTCAAATCCTGTGCATAGCCGAGGGCTTCAACCATGGCCAACTCTACAGGCACATAGCCGATTGTATAGCCGTCAGGTCTGCTCTCTTTAACATAGGACATAGCTACTGCACCGGCAGCGCCTGGTCTGTTGGTGAATACGATGGGCACGCCGAGGATTTCAGATGCTACGGAACCGACAGTTCTTGCGGTAAGGTCAGAGAGACCGCCTGGTGCAGCCTGGATGATCAGGTTAATCTGCTTGGTTGGATAGTTTTGTGCGAAAACTTGACCAGCCAGCATCATGACAACGAGCGACAGAGTTACAACAAACGCCAATCTTTTCTTCACTTTTACTCCTCCTTTTTTTTAAGCCTGTGTGTTTTTGCTTTTTCTAAGTTCATGTACAAAGGCCAGTCTCTGCTGTCCCCCTGTACGAACCAAGCCTAGGTCATCAGCACAGCCGATGAGGTCAACTCCACGGTTGATCCAGTCCCGAATTGACTCTTCATCTGATGTGCAGAGCGAGGTGCCAAACGGCATATTTGCCTTAATGCACTTTTCAGCCAGCAGGTCGAAGTACTTCATCACTTCCGGATGCCTGGTTTGGCCAAGCAGGCCCAAAGAACCGGAGAGATCGTTAGGCCCAACCATGATAAGGTCAACACCTGGCACAGCCATGATCTCTTCAAGGTTTTCTACTCCCTGATAGCTTTCTATCTGCATAATCCTCAAAAACGACTGATTCACATTCTGCAGATACTCATCTGTAGCCATTGTGCCATAACGATTGGCCCGCCTGGGCCCGAAACCCCTGATGCCGTCTGGCGGATAGGTGCAGGCAGCTACAGCACGACGAGCTTCTTCAGCAGTAGAAATCATGGGCAGGATAATCCCGTCTGGCCCCATTTCCAAGATGGGTTTGATCAGGACTGGATCGTTCCAGGCAACCCGCACAAAGGAAGCGGTGCCGCCGGAATTTGCGGCGATAATGTTCGCCAGGATTTTTTCCCTGTCGAACGCGGAGTGTTCGCCGTCGATCCAGACAAAGTCATACCCCATGAAGCCAAAAGCCTCTGTAATTTCATAGTGTGCGAAGAATACATGTGCACCAACAACTAGTTCTTTGTTACGCGCTTTTTGTAGAATTTTCTGGGCTTTGACCATGTAAAGTCTGTCTACCTCCTTTCTGGTATGAACTTTTAGTATACTGCCAGCTCGTCAATTTTGGCCATGATTTCGGCAGCTTCTTCTTTGCACACTTTACCAAGGGGTCCACGTACATCGCCTACGGGAACTCCCCGATGGGCTAGACCATATTTGAACAGAGACAGGTTTCCGCCGTTTTGCAGCAGCTTGGCAACGGTGGACGCCTGCTTTTGCAGTGCCAGGGCGTTTTCCCAATCGCCGGCCTCGGCAGCTTCGTACAGCTTGACAAAGAGCTCTGGAGCTACCTGGGCATTGCCGGATACAGCTCCGTCACAGCCTACAAAGACGCCGGGGGCAATCAACAGGTCATTGCCCAGCATAACCGAGAAGCCCTCCCGGGACTCGCCGTATTCCATGGCCCTGAGCAGGTCAGGCATGCTGTTTTTGATACCGACAATGTTGGGATACTTTTCAGCCAAGTATTTTACTGCTGGCGGCAGCAGATCATTGCCGGTGCAGCCGGGGATGTTATACAGGTAGAAGGGATAGTCACTGGGAATCGCCTCTACAATCTGCTCATAATACCGGATCAGATCGTCCTGGGAATATCCGAAGTAATAGGGAGTTACCGCTGCAATTCCGTCTGCCCCAATTTCCACCGCATGTTTGGCAAGCTCCACAACCTCTGCTGTTGAAGCAGCTCCGACATGGATAAATACAGGTACTCTGCCGGCAGTGTGTTCCACTACAACTTTGGCAACAAGCTTTCTTTCTTCAGTGGTGAGCAAAACGGCTTCGCCGGTTGTTCCACAGGGATAAAGCCCATGTACCTTCTTTTCGATGAGAAACTCGCAAAGATTCTTCAAAGCCTCGGTGTCTACCTGGCCGGCTTCATCGAAAGGTGTAACGATTGGTACAACAATTCCTCTCAAACGCATGTTTCTTCCTCCTTTTGGAAATAGATTCGTCGGCATACGCCGCAGTCAATCCTGCAGGCAATTGACTATCTATGTATGCCAATATTGCTAGGCTCTCCACTTGGAATTGGACAGCTTTCCGGCAGCAAATGGATATAGCGTTTTAGAGACGTTACTGCCTCCATGGTCAGTTCCGCATACTTTTGCTGAACATCTTCTCCAAAGCGCAGAACCGGGCCGGACACGCTTACACCTGCAACCGCCAATCCGTTGTCATCAACCAGTGGAATGGCCACACAGCCAATGTTTCGATCGTGCTCCCCATTGTCAATGGCATATCCCCGTTCACGGGTCCTTGCCAACTCTTCCTTAAGTTCCTCAAGCGTAGTAATTGTGGTAGAAGTAAATTTCTGCAAGCCCTTGACTGCCACAATCTGCTCTACGTATTCATCGGGCATATAAGCCATCATCGCTTTACCCACACCTGTACAATGCATAGGCCCCAATCTGCCGACATCCGAGTGGCGGACTTGGCGCTGACACGGATGTACAGTCTCTAAATACAGAACCTCGCCGTATCTTGGCACAGTCAAATAAACAATCTCCTCGGTCGCCCGCTGCAGCTCTTCCAGAATGGGCAGAGCATATTTCCTGAACTGCATGTCGATGCGTGCCACAAAGCCTAGTTCAAACACGCGCAAACCCAGATGGTATTTTTTCGTCCGGTCATCCTGGCGCAAGTAGCCGCAGTCAACCATGGTTTTCAGCAGCGAGGCAACTGTGCTTTTTGGCAAGTTCAGCTCCTTAGCAAGTTCGGAAACGCCCCAGTCGGTCTGTGTTTCCCGAAAGCAGTCCAGGACGTCAAAGGCCTTTTCCAAAGACTTTATTCGCTTCATAAGTGGACAAGTTTCCCTTCTATACTGATCGCTGTTCGACAATGTCGAACGCCGTACGATTTTCAGCTGTGATAAGTATACTATCTTCCTTTACAATCTCCTTCTTTTTTTGCGAAAAAATTTTTGATTGCAATAAATGGTATCGTTTGGTTAGCTCAAAGGCAAATATCGGTGTGAATTACGGATTGAGTTAATATATTTTGTCATGAATTCGGCATTATTGCTTCCATAGGAAAAAATAACCACCCCAAAGTGAGGTGGTTTATTAAAAATATTTCACTGTTATGTCAAAACCCGGATCAACCCGCCCTTGCGCTCATATCCAGTATCCCACAGTTCCTCCAGGTCCAGCCAGCGAAAGCTGCCGTAAGTAACAGCCTTGACCAAAAAACGTTCCCCACGTTTCTCGTATCCGGCAAGATTAAACCAGTGCCAGTGGTAATCCTTCAACGAACGATTTCTGTGGAGCAGCAAAAGATACGGAACAAGCAGACCCGCATCAATCTGAGCTTGGATGAGCTCCCTCGCTTCTGCCGCGGGAATGGTTCCTGCGGCTTCCACTAGTCTGAGCGGCTTTCCGCCCAGATTAGCCAAGTACCTTGAAAACCCTGAGGTGTACAGCTGCAGGGTATCTATCCCCCTGATGCGGGGCCCAAGGAAGCGTTTCATCGTCTTGGCAAAGGCAGCGTAGTTGTCCTTGGTCAATTGCTTGGCATCGTAGGGATAGAGGTGGATCAGCCCCATCTCTCCGGCCAGGTAGATGCATAGATCGCAGGCGGTTACCGCAGCACAGCCTCCAAAGTACATCAGTTTATCTTTAAACCAGTGCTGATTCCAGCCCAGTCCTCCGTCAATGGTGAAGTAGTTCAGCTCTTTTTTCATAGTGGTCACCTCACTGCGTGCCCCTTCTGGCTCGCTGCCGCCGTGAAGGAACTTGAGTTTCTGCTTAGTTCTCTACACTGTTTGCCAACCCTGCTATTGGTGACCAATCTTATTACTATTTTTCAGGCGGCTCCCAGACCGGCCTTTGCATGAACCCAAACTCGGGAAAGAGTTCTCCTAGAATGATGAGCTGATCGTCTTCGGAAAGCTTACTGCTCTCAGAGTAGATTGAGAAAAGGGGGCCGTTGGCCAGCATTTCAATCCTGTTAAGTCCAACAATGCTGATTGTGGTTCCCAGCAGGCGTTCCCGATGAAAGCCCGGGGCAAAGGAAACGCCGATATAGTGCAGCGTCTCTCCGTCAGAGAGTTCCAGAATAAAATCCAGGATCTCTCTGTCGGGATGCTCCTTGTGTAAAGTGAACTTCTCTTTGATTTCCTGCGGATACTCCACCTGATAAATCCCGGTTACAGAAAATCCGGCAGGCTGTTTCGCCGAACTCAGCCGAGTCCAGGGGTTAAGCCGGAAGAACTCCTCCTTAGTGACGGGCTCCCGGGGCAGGGAAGCATAATCAATGGATTCTTGCTCCGCAAGCAGGTTCACCAAGGGGTCCCGGGCCAGAGCCTCCTGATTCCTGATTTCCCGGACTCCCGTCAAGCTTAAGAGAATCTCTGTGATGTCGGGCCCAGACAAGTCACTGCCCTGCACCTCGATGGTGGCCGGCTGTCCTGCTAACGCAACTGCCGCAGCGCCTGAGGGCAGTTCAACAACTTCCAAATAGGAGTCTGCTGTAATAACAATCTCTTCGCCTGTTGCAGCGAACACTTCAATAATGATTGCTTCAAAACCGTCAGACACCCAAACCCAGTAAGCACCTAACGGAAGACCGGGGTAGTTTTCCTGGAAAAAGGGGTTTTCCCTATGCCAGGCTGAAGTTGCTTCAGAGTAGGCCACAACTGCATATCCCTCAGGCAGGGGCAGAGCGTCCAGGTTAAGCCAGGGCAAGAGCTCGCCGAAGACTTCCTTGGACAAGGGTTTGTGCTCCAGATCCATGCGAAATGGTATGCTGTCAACATCGAGGGCAGAAAAGTCCGGTGCAAAATCAACTTCTACCGCCTCGAATCCCTGGACCAGATTCCCAGCCCGGTCGTAGGTATATTTGTTCAACGCCAGCCCGGTCTCTTGGTCAATCAAGTACTTTTCCCGTACTTGTTGGCTTCGCTTGTGGATCAGCTCCACTTCCAGGGCTCTGCGCCCTAAGACTTCCTGCATCCCCACAATTCTGACCTCATAGTTCTCATAAAACAGCTCCAGGTCTGTCTCAGGAACCCAGATCTCCTGCATAGCAAACTCAAACGACCGCCCGAGGACCTCTGTCTTGGTGACGGTTATATCCCCCTGGGAGTACACTTCCACCATCACCTCAAGCGGCTGCCCGGCAGGCTCGAGAACCCGGGCCTTGATATAGTAATCTCCCACCTCCTGGGTGAGAAAGGGGGCGGCTACATCCAGCTGCGCCCAGGCGCTGCCTGCCAAGGCGAGTACGAGGAGGACCGCTCCCGCCAGCCGTAACGTCGCTCTTCTCATAAAGACTCACTGCCTTTCTTTATTCTAAGTATCTCCAAATTCCCGTAGGGGCTGGGATAGGGGGGAAACCTGCTGCGATACTCCACAACCACTTGAAACGACTCCGGGGCTGGATCCAGTTTCGGCGCTTCTGCCCCGGGCAAAGCCAGCCAGAGCACCAGCGCCAATCCTAACAGGGCTGGAATCAGAACGAGGTGTCTTAACTGCCTCCTTGGGGCTTGGATCTTCTCCATCACCCTCCTTCGTACATCAATGGGCAGGGCGGCCTTTCTTGCCTGTTCAAATTTCTGCCTCAGTTCGTTTTCCACTTGCTTCCCTCCCCGCAGCAGATTCCTGCAAAAGTAATTTCCGCAGCCGGTTTAGGCCGCGGTTAAGGCGCGACTTAGCGGTTCCCTCCGGAATGCCCAGCACTTCCGCTGCTTCGCGAATTGTCAGATCGTTAATATAACAAAGGATAAGTACGATCGATTCCTTGGCCGGCAGAGCGTTAAGCAGCACTCTGACCTCTTCTGCTTCCGTTTTTCAGTGCTTGCGCTGCCGTTTGTTCTGCAGCCTCAAGGTGAAAAACAGATTGCAGCGGAACTGTGAGCACTCTCTTGTGATGCCACTCGGTGTTGCCTGCCAGAACTTGTTGAACGACTTCCTGATCCTTGATTCTGACCACCTGCCTCTCCTGCCTTCACTATGTATACCTCGCTTTTGCCAAAACAGTTCGCTGGATTCCGCAAAAAAAGGATCCTTCCCTTCCGCCGCGAGAATCCTTTGGCCCACATGCCCTATTGCTTAAGAGCGTATTGATCATAGAAACCTACAACTCGGCCCATGATCTCATCGTCCAGGGCATAGAGCAGGCCCTTGTCCAGATGCTTCCCAAGGTAATCTGCGCGAATTTCCGGAGTGAATTCCTGGTTTAACGATTCCAAATAGGCTGCAAACTGTTCGTTGAATTCTGCCCGGTAGGCCCTGGCGCTGTCGGCATGCCAGATCCAGTTGTGTCCCCGATCGTCAAACCTGACAAACTGGAACCTGGGGTCATTGCCATAGCGGGCCTGGAAGAGATCCCAGCCGACAGCAGGAGGAACTGTATTATCATCCATACTGTGCAGGATCATAACTCCGGCAGCTGAGTGTTCAAACCCGGCTATGCTGGTCTGGTTGGCGTAAGTCCCAAACTTCAGCCGTTCGTAAAGGGAGATGTAGGGAAGCAAAAGGTGTACCGCTTTCCCCGCTATCTTTCCGCCCACCTCGGCAATCATATCAACCGGCTTGTTGAATCCTGCGGCAATTACAGCCGCTTTAACATCGGGATGAAACTTAAGCACACTGCCCACGGAATAGCCGCCCCAGCTGTGCCCAAAGAGGAAGATAGGAAGACCTGCAAAATCAGGACTGTCTTTCACATAGCGGATGGCGTAGTCCAGGTCAATCAGCCCCTGGGGCAGGCCCCTGACAGATTTGCCCTCGCTTTCATCATTGCCGGTGGCATCATAGCCAAAAACCCAGTAACCGCTGCCTGCAAGATAGTCAGCGATGTCCAAATAGGAGTTGTGCCCTCCGCCCCCTAGGCCGTGGGCGATAATCACCGTCCCTTTAGGGTTCAGCCCTTCTTTGTAATACTTGTAGCCCGCAAGCTTCTGCCCTTGCTTGGAGACGAAGGTGCGCCTCTCCCTCTGCAGCCCCTGGAATTCGTCCAGGCTGCGGCTCAAGGGCACATAGGTCTCATAGCGTTGGCCAAAATGCTGTTCGTATATAAAGACAGCCAGGCCGGAAGGCAAGAGCACAAACAGAACAAGGATAACAAACACAGCTATTTTTGTCACATCGGGGTCTCCTTTAACTCTCTATTTCCCCCTTGATTCTATGAAAATGCCTGTCTGTCCTGCAGTTGTTCGACTTCTACTTAAGGATAAACCTAAAACCTTGGGTGAAGTGCCTGCTAAAGATCAGGAACACGAGAATAATGGGAACCGTCAGCATAACACTGGCAGCATAAAGCGGGCCTGGGTAGGATGCATAGGGACCGCTCATGGTTGCAATCATGACGTTGAGAGTCATCATGGGATATTCCTGAACAACAATCAAGTCCCAAACGAGTTCAACCCAGCGTTCCATAAACAGGAACAGCCCGATCACAGCGGTAATCGAGCGCGACAGGGGAAGCACAATCCGAAACAGTACCTGCAGCTCTGAAGCTCCGTCAATGCGGGCTGCTTCCAGCATCGCAGGGGAAATCGACTTAAAGAACGACACGTACATGAAAATAGCCCAGATATTGACCGCCCTGGGAATGATCATGCCTGCATAGGTGTTATAAAGCCCCAGCATTCGCACAATCAAAAAGGTGGGTACCAGAAGGATGATGGCGGGGTAGAACATTTGGAACAGGATAAACTTGTAGATTGCCTCTCTTCCCCTAAACTGCAGCCGGGAGAGGGCATAGCCTGCCAGCACCGCAACGAGCAGCATCAGGAAGGTGGAAACAGCAGTGACCAGAATGCTGTTGCCAAAGCCCCTCAGCCACGGTCTGGCCAACGCTGTTGAAGAACCCTCTATGAGCCATTGGTACGAACGCAGCGTCAGTTCTGACGGAATGATGCTGCGATTCACTTCCCGCCACGGGGCGAGGGACTGCAGCACCATATAAAGATAGGGGGCAGATGCGGCAAAAATCCCGATGAAGGCCAGGGTGTAACGGAGCAAACAAATTCCATACTTGTCGAGGAGGCGCACAAAGCGCGGCCAAGTCATTTTTTGCTTTTCAATTGGTTTGCCATCCATGCTCAATCCTCCCATCCCTGGGCCCGTCCCCAAACTTGCATCAACTTGCGGACAATTGCAATGACAATAAAGACTGCAATCGCATTGTAAAGTGCTATGCTTGACGCATAACCTGCCCGCAGCGCACTAAAGGCCTGATAATAAATTTCAAGATACCATGTGTGAGTTGCCAGGTTCGGCCCTCCGCCAGTCAACATGTAGGGTTCAGTGAAAATGCCGAACATCAGACCAACAGCCAGTATCATCACCGAATAAAGGGCTGGATACAGCTGAGGCAGAGTTATCTTGAAAAAGCTTTTAATGCGGCCTGCTCCATCTATTTGGGCTGCCTCATACAGTTCTTGCGGAATACTCTGCAGACCTGAGAGGAAAATCAGAGCGTAATACCCTGAGAATCTCCAGGCAATCATTAATGCAATCACCAGGATCGCCAGAAAGGGATGCCCCAGCCAGTCCGGGACATAGCCAATCACTTGGGCAATGGCTGAATTAACCGGACTTGTGTAAGACACAACACCCTTAACCACCAAAGACATGGCCACACCGGAGGCCAGATAAGGCAGGAAGAAAGCAACAGCCAACAGGCCCTGCATCTTCTTAAAGCTGTTGATTAACACAGCAATGCCGATCGACATGATCAAAACCGCAGGTAAGAAGATGCCCATGACCTTAAAGGGCGTAACAGCTGCAGCCCAGACCCGGCGGCTCTGTAATGCTTCGATCAGATTGCCAAGTCCAACGAACTCTCGGACAGGTGAGATTAAGTTCCATTTGCTAAAGATCAGCATCAATCCCCACAGAAACGGGATCACAAAGAAAACCGCGGTGAATGTGATGTACGGGATGACAAAAAGCCATCCCGTTAGTCCTTTCCGATTTCCACGCATCACTTCCACCCCTACCGAGCCAAGATTCGGTTGATGGCAGCCTTAGCGTCTTCCCACGCCTGTTCAGGGGTCTTCTGTCCGCGAATTACGGGAGTCAAGCCTTCTTCGCCGAGGGCTGTCTGGATATCAGCAAACTCGCTGTTCGCGAATGGAGGCACAGCCATAGCCATATGTTCTGCATAGGGCACTAGTTCTGGGGAAGCTGCTAAATAAGCAGCGAACATTTCATTCTCTGCTAGATCGTCCCGCACAGGCGGCAATGATGTTGTTTCCAGCCACAGCAAATCGTGTGCCGGGTCCGAGAACACCCAGCGGATGAAATCCCAGATTGCCTCTAATTCTTCCTGCGAAGACTGGGCGTACAGGACGAGCCCCTTCGCGTCGGCAAAGGTCAGACCTGCCGCAGTATCGGCTTTGGCCTGGGGTACTGGGGGCATTGTCAGCACAAATGATTCACCGTGCACCATCTCTGGATACTGTTCACGCCAGCCTGGGAAGGTCCATGGTCCAAGCTCTGACCAGATAGACATTCCCACGGGAAATGCATCAGGAATCTCCTGGGTGAGGATCAGGCGCTCAGCGGCCAACTGTTGGTAAAACCGGAAAACATCCAGCACAGCGTCTTCATCTGCTGTGATCTCTGCATCCTCGATAAACGGCTGATTGCCGCTGATGGAGTTATAGAGGGTAAAGAAGTCAAACCAGCGTTCCCACCAGTTCGGCTGCACCAAAGCAGGCCGAACCATTAAGAAGATGTCTTCTTCCTGTGCGATGCGGGCCACTTCAATGATCTCTTCATATGTGGAGGGAATTTCGGTCACACCAAGTTCTGCCAGAATGTCTGTACGCCAGCCGTAGAGGATCGGATTGCTGTAGATCGGGAGAATATAATAGTGTCCATCAGCAAACTGCCATGATTGAATTGCCTCTTCCATATTGCGCGCCTTGAGAAGTTCTTCCCAACCAGGCATTGTGTCTAAGGGCACCAACGCTTCACTGTCGTACAGCTCTGCACCAAACCCGATAAAAATGTTTTCAGAAGCTGCCGGGGCAGTCCCGCCGGCGATGGCTGTCAGGATAGTTGCTTCTGAACTCGGTGCTTCTGCCATAGGCAGCACCCTGATATCATAGCCCGGATTCTCTGCCATGAACTTTTCCGCCATTTGATGCCAGAATACTTCCTGCGGCGGATTAGGTGCTGTCCAGAAAATAGCAGGCTCAGCAGCGCAAGCCGTGCCTAACGCCAAAGCAAAGACAACGAGGGACACAAACATTAGAGACAGTTTTCTACTCAGCACATTAATACCTCCAGATTGTTCGTTTTTCCTAAGCAACATGGACAAATATGCTAGTTAGTTCGGCCCAATCACCCCCTAGCTAGAAAACCACTTTGTCAAGTTCAATCCCTGCCACACCAATCACCCTGTCTGCTCCACCATAGTAGACATATAGAAATCCATCTTTGATTACTTGACCGCAACTAAACACAACATTGGGCACCAGCCCGACCTTTTCCCATTCCAGTTCCGGTTCCAAAATGGGTTCCGGCAAACGCCCTACTACTTTGGCAGGATCCTCGCCGTCCAAGAGCGCAGCGCCTAAACGGTATGCCTTGTGCTTATCCACTGCGTGATAGAGCATAAGATAGCCTTGGCGAATCCGAATGGGCTGTCCGGCAATGCCGATCTTGTTTTCTTCCCATCCTCCGGGGATTGTTTCCATGATGATTTGGTGGTCCTCCCAGGTTTTTAGATCACTGGAAAAGGCCGCCCAAATATGGGGCAGTCTCCGGTGGAAAAGCATGTACTTCCCGTTTACTGTCTCTTCTAACAGGCCGGCATCCTTGTTAGGTTCGTCAAGGACTACCCCGTGGCGCTGCCAGGAGCGCAGGTCATGGGAGGATGCCAGGGCAATCCGGTGATCGTCCCAGGATCTCCCGCCAAAAGCGGTATAAAGCATGTAGAATGTGTCGCCTATTTTGCTGATCCTAGGGTCTTCAACCCCCCAAAACTCCTGCGCCCCTTCCCCTTGGAAAATCGGCTCCGCATCCCGCGTAAAATTTATTCCATCCTCACTTACCGCATAACCAAAGGAAGAAGCAAACCTCTTGCTTTCCTTTGGTTCAGAATCTGACAGCGCAGAGAAGTCGCGGTCAGAAGCCCGGTAAATCATATGCACCCTGCCTTGATGAAGGGTCACACCGCAGTTGAAAACCGCCGCCCTTTCCCAATCATGTTGCTCAATTGGTTCTAAGATAGGCTGTTGAGATAATCGACGTAATTTGAACATAGTTTCCTCCCGCTATTTCGATAAAGGTCTTACTGAGTCGCGGATCACCAGCTCCGTTCCTAAGGTAATGCGCAAAGGAACGTCGGCATCCTGGCCGGTTATCAATTCATGCAGCCTCCGGGCCGCCATCGCCCCCATACGGCGTTTGTGAATATGAACTGTGGTCAGGGGCGGATTGACATATTCGCTTAGTTTGACATTGTCAAAACCGACTAAAGACAAATCCTTAGGCACCTTGATTCCCGCCGCTGCACAGGCCTGCAGCACACCCAAGGCTGTGCTGTCATTATCTGTGATCAACGCTGTAACCGGCAGCCCCCGCTCGATGAGGGCCTCCATACCCTCCCTGCCCTTGTCTGCCTGGGGTCCAGATTCAGCATGAATCCAGCCCCACTCATGTTTGCGGGCAATGCCGTTTTCCCGGAGAGCAGCCCGGTAGCCGTCGTAGCGTTCCTGGAGCGAGCGGTGGGAGAGGGGTCCCCCGATAAAGCCGATGCGCTCATGGCCTTGACTGACCAGATAATTCACCAGACGCATGATTCCTCCCCGGTTGTCTGTTACCACGCAGTCCACCGGCAGATCAGGCAGCCAGTTATCGACAAGGACAACGGGGACTGCCAGTGACTTTGCCTGTTCCACCACACTTGGGAAGACATCAGCCCCTACCAGGATTAACCCGTCCAGCTGGCCCCTTTCGTGCAGTTCCCACAGGCTGGTATCATGGGGTTTGTCAATTGTCTGGAAAAACACTTTACTCCCGTATTTTTGACACTCGTTTTCCACACCAACCATCACTGTACTGTAAAAGGGATCGGCAGACAAAGAGTGGAGCCTGGCATTGAAAACAACACAGATGCTGCTTTGGGCTGTGCTGTTGCCGGAGGATGCAAAATTATAACCGAGCTCGGATGCCTTCTCCATCACCTGCTGCCGCGTCTGGGGACTGACCCGCCCCCTTCCGGTCAAAGCCCGTGATACTGTGGTTACGGATACGCCCAGCTCTTCCGCGATATCTTTCAGCGTAACTGACATTTTCACTCACCTGCTTATCATGAATTATCTGCTGCCAAAGGGATCTGGAATCAGTACCCGTCCCGCCTCTGCATCGCTCAAACCTGCATACAGCCACGCTGTCCCGTCACCCAGCCTAACCAAACCGCCGCTGAAGATCACATCCTGCAAATCCGGCCGCTTGCTTGCGCCGCTGGGAAAGTCACTGCGTACAGCGATAATTTTCATGGGGCCCGGCAGTCTCCTGGCCGGATCAAAGGTGAAGGCAGTACTGAAATAATGCCGTGCGCCCGTTTCATCGAAGCGTGCGATATGGCCAACAACACCTAGGCTGCCGTCTGTTAGGAGATGGACTTCATTAGCCCCGCCCCATTCTTCCGGGGTGAACTGTTCCAATAAGGATGCCTGCAGAATTGTCTCAGGATTCAACTGATCTAAGCTTGACAGTTCCAAATAGCCTATGGTGCCGCGACCGCCCACTTCCCCCTGGGGCCGGGTAAATACACCTATGGATCCGTCAGCTAATTCTGCCAGGCGAATGTCCTTCATTCCATCGGGCCCAGAGGCAAAAGGCCGGAGATCGGTCAGACCGGCGCCCCGGTAGAACACTGTACGCCAAGACAGGGCATCCTCAATCGTTGGATGGGGGAAAATCTCCACCCCTCCAAAAACAAGCTCTCCGTGAATATAGGTCCAAAAGGGATCCTGCAAACGGAACACGGGAAGGCTTGGCTCCAGCTGCCAGACATCTCCCTGTTGCCGGAAGAACATTACCTGGGAATCTTCAGACGTGCGGGGCTCGACTCTGGCAGGAATGACCCATCCGCTCTCGTCAGGCACAGGAGGGGCGATGTTATAAACATCCTGGTCTTGAACGCCGCTGAACTTAAGTTTTTCTGATCTGTAGACCTTTCGAGACCCTGCATAATCCTGCAAAAGCTGTGCACAAGTCTGTATCATACTGCACCTCTCCGAGGTTGATTTGCGCAATTTGCGCAAAAGCACTAATGCATCATAACACTATACAATCGCGTTTTACCTTTCTCCAAAAGATCACTTTCTCCTTCTTATGCTAACCTAATTGTATTATTTTGCGCATATTTTCCTCTTTGTTGCGCACACCGTATTTCAGCTGTGCGAAAATGAAAAAACACACCTTCGTCAAAGGCCAGAGCCTTAGAAGGTGTGTTTTCTATCTAGATTGCGATTCAACTTCGCGGGTTGGCAGGTTCAACTGCACAAGTGAAAGCTTCTAATGTCAACAGTAAGAACCGATGCCTTAGTTGGGATTGCTCTTGCTCAGCATAGCCCCTAGGCTGCCGCCGGGATGGTAGCGGTGGAAATCCTTCGGGCCGAACCCCTTTAGCTGCGATAATGTAATCGCTAAGGCATCTCCAATGACCAACGTCAAGACCGCACTTGTGGTGGGGGCCAGATTGAGATGGTCCGCCTCCCTTTCGTACTTATAGGCAATTGAGACATCGCAGGCCTTGGCGATGGTAGATTCATGGTTTCTGGTAATAGAGATCTTCTTGCAGCCAATCTGTTCCAGAATGGGCAGCATACCCAGAACCTCGCTTGTTTCCCCGCTGTTGGAAACCAAGATCACCACATCATCCTTGCTGATCATACCTGAATCGCCGTGCACGCCTTCAGTGGCATGGACAAAGAAGGCGGGCGTGCCTGTGCTGGCAAAGGATGCCGCCATCTTCTTGCCAATGATGCCGGACTTGCCGACCCCGGTGATGACCACCTTACCCTCGCATTTTTGGATCAGCTCAATCGCGGCAACATAGTTATCGTCGATTTGATCCAGCAGGGCCTGTACAGCCTGGGCCTCCACCGTCATCGCTTCTTTCAGCAGTTGCTTTACATCCATTTTAGTCCCTCCCCGACAAAAACTTATCAACTTCACTTCTGGTGGGCAAAGAAGGAATTGCCCCGGGCCTGGTCACAGCCAAGGCGCCTACTGCGTTGGCAAAGCGGGCGGCTTTCGCCAAAGACTCACCCCGCACCACCGCCAAGGCCATGGCCCCGTTAAAGGCATCTCCCGCAGCCACTGTATCTACTGCCTGGACGGCAAAGCCCGGTACATGCTCTGTTCCCTCTTCGCCTGCCACTAAGGCACCCTTGTCCCCTAAGGTAATGACTACGTTCTTAACCCCTTTGGCACGGAGGGCCTGGGCGGCTTCAGCCGCTGTAGCCGCATCTGTTACTTCTATGCCTGACAGGATTTTAGCTTCCGTCTCATTTGGCGTTAAGTAGGTGACCTTAGCCAGCAGCTCATCCGGGAGCTTTTGCGCAGGCGCCGGGTTAAGCAGCACAGGCACGTTGTGCTTGTGGGCCAGGTTAACTGCCTCGCAGATCAC
>FZPS01000018.1_pt167 | contig 16230 bp, 22 predicted proteins | sample 1817821 | NCBI WGS metagenome assembly FZPS01 (sample SAMEA104158645, study PRJEB21678) | metagenome | place: Germany | collected 2015-04-21
GTATAATGATAAGTGCCTCAGTAATAATGTATTCGAGTATCTCCATGTTTTACACCCCCTTGCTTAGTTCGTTCTGCAACCGGAAGTAATCTTCATACTTCCTAATTCTATTTTTCAGAGAGGAAACCTCCGCCTGCAATGCATTCGTGTCCTCTATTGGCTGCTCTACACGCTGGAGCATAATCTCCAGCATCTTGGCTTGAGTCTGCGGGCCGATTTTGCCGTCAACCTCTAAACCATTATCTCTCTGGAAATCTTTGACCGCATTAAGAAATCCCTGGCCGGGACCGAACTTGCCGTCGATAGGCCCAGTATAGTGCCCCATGGCAGTCAACAACCTCTGGGCCAGCTTCACGTCCTTGCCGCTCATGCCGTGTTTCAAAACCCTATCAAACAAAGGATAATCCCCTCCTTCTTTCTTTTCTCCCCTGACTTCGGCCATGAATTCCGCCTTGTCTATCCCGCTCCCCGGGCAGGTCTTTGTGCTATTTTCCCGATGGAAACGGATATACCTACCTCTTTTATCAAACCATCTGGCCAGCTCAATGATTGACTCACGTTGCTTTCCTTCTAGCACATCCTTACCAATGTCAAAATCTCCAATCATTTCTACTGCAAACGCTTTGGTATTATAACCCTTGATGCTTGCAGGATCGCGGCTAAAATCCCTGCCAGTAACAAACCTGCCGTCCGGCAGCAGGGTAACGTGCTGCCCGATATCGCTCCAGCCATTGGTTTCCTTATGATACCGCCTCATGGCTGCCTGCCAGTAAAGAGGATCGGGCTTTTTGAAATAGGTTTCATGATCTGGCCGCCAGGTATGGTGCACATGGAGCTCCTTGTGATTGTATTTGTCAAGCATCTTCAGGAGCTCTGCCAAAGTAATGATTTTGTCTGCCAACCTCTCACCTCCCTATCGTCCTATCGTCTGCACGTACCAAACAAAAAAGCCCAGCAGCGTCGAAACCGCCAGGCCCATAGCCCACCACATGGCTTTGACCAGTGATTTTATTTGCTTGCAGAGCTGGCTCACCTGCTCCTCTGCTCGTGATTGATACTTTTCAAGATTGCCAATTCTTTTGTCATGATCTTTGAGCTGAATGTCGTGGCCATCCAACCGCTCATCTACCCGCCGGTGTTTTTCGGCGCATACGCTTGGCTCAACCATAAGCCACCTCCATTATTGCATACATAATCATAATAAAAAGCCTTATCGGGCTAATGTTAGCCTCTTAAGAATCCTTTTACTTCGATTTCTAATTTCATAGCTCCCATATATCTACTATTTCCTAATGTTACGCTGTCACTTGTCTCCACGATAAATGTATGAGCTTGCCCTGCTGTTAGCTGAGATGTGATATCACCCGATTTTTCTTTGATGCCTTGTCCGGATGGCGTCCATGCGCTTCCCCACACGGCAGTGGTAATATCAGTTCTGCTGCTTTGCCCAAATATGACGCCATATTCGCTGTAAGCCGGAACGTCCAGGAATCCATCGTCCACTGCATTACTCTTATATAAACGCAGATTTCTTGGGTGGTAGTACCCGTCTGGAATGTTCTCCCATCCTGTCATGTATGATGGCATAGACCTAGCATATAGCGTTCCGGATTCGATTAGTAAGTCGCTTGGCAGATATATGTTAAGTGTGCAGGCTCTTTTGTATACGGAATCCCATTCATCCCATATGCCGCATTTCTGCCAACCGTTTAACTCTCCTGAAGAAGAGAAAATATACATCATCCTAAGGCCATCTGATGTAATAACTGCCCTGTTGTTGGCATCCTTTATTGTTATAGTGCCATTCTGTACCGCAATACCATCTTTAGAGACATAAACATTAGTCTCGGAATCGCCTATGTGGAGCGCTTTTGCGTCTATTAGCTCCGTTTTGAGATACCCGCCGACCATGATGGTCTCCCCCAGCATGGCCAGCTGGACCTGGTCGGCATAGGCCAGGTCGCCAAGATTAAGGAGCCCCTGCTCCATCTGCTCCCTGAGGTATGCCAGCTTATAAGTCACAGAATCGGGATCACTGTATGATTGGGCCAGTTGTAATAGAATTGGCATTCAATCACCTGCCTTTTACGACGCTTTATTGACCTAAGCCGTCTTATTTCCATTATTAGGTGTTACGTAATAATTCTTATGCGTATTGGCTTATAATATATTTTTTATCTTCTTTTGTGATTTTCCCTTGTTCAATAAGCATATCTAATTGTTCCTCCGTAACTCTTCCTAATTCATATTGTATTCTTAAAAACTCAATCATTTATACCACCTTCTATATCACTAAAAATTCTCTCTAGCTCTAATAGTTCTAACGCTTCAACCCTTTCTTCTAGGCTAGGCTTTTTAGTTTTTCTCTTTTCTTCTTCAATCTCTTTCTTGGTCTTCCATTTAATCTTGGCCATTATCTATCACCTCAAATAAGTGTTTTTCATCTTCTCCATAGAATCTAATTACTGTTACATTTACTACATTTCCTGTTTTTTCTGCAGTTACCACTGGATTAACTGGTAGTTCTTCTGCAATTATTTCCTCTACTACACCTTCTTCAAATCCTGTAAAGTCAAATATTTCTTCTATTTCTCCTATTTTTACAGTCAGAACATCCCCATTTACATTATACTCTACTTTCATGTCTGCTCTTTGTGGTGTCTCTATTAAATTAATCACTATTTCCACCTCCCGATAGCAAGCAAGCTAATTGTTTGTGTTCCTGTGCCGCTACCATCCGTATAAACTCTCCACTCGTATGCGGTGGCGCCAATAAACACTTTCTGCAAGATCTCAGCTACTCCTCCAGTAATCGAACCATAACTGTTCCACGCAACGGCCGGTCTTATATCGGCGGTATAAAATGCTGCTGGGAATACGCCACCGGATTGGAAACCTTCTATGCTGAGGTCAATCGTTGTATCTCTTCGACATATTTGTGTGCCATCGTCAAATCTAACATAATATCCGTTTGCATTGTGCCCCGATTCCTTTATGTGTTTTGCTGTGCTTTCTGCCTGATGCGACTCAAATATATCCCAGTTTGATCTAAGGCCATTCACAAAATCTTTGAATTTATCCAAAAGGCTTGGTTTATATATAGGCATTATTCTTCACCTCCATAAGTATCAATTATCTCTTGCAAGGTCATTTCTGCGTACCGGTCGAGTGTGTATTCTTCAACTGGTTCGTAAATGGTTTCAGGAGTTATGTGCAGTACTCCTTTTACATTTAGTTTACTGCCGTCCCAAAACAAGGCATAATCTTCCACGCTATCGCCTATTAGCAGAGTGCCATTAGTCAAGTCAAAATGCACCTTACCACCTTTAAGCAAACCGCCTATAAAAGCATCTGCTACAAAACCGTTGCCGTCACCAAAGGTTCGCCAATTCCATTCACCGTCAGGACCTTTACTATTTGCGATCCTAAAACTGCCGCCCAGTATCTGTATAGCCATGGTTGCCTCAGCTGGATCTGGTTTATCGTATGTGATGATGCCATCCCCTTGGTCACTGATATATACATAGCCGCCAAGTGCATTCATTTTTGCGTTAAGTTCTGCAACAAGATTATTTAAGTATTGAGCATTTATTGTACCATCCGGCTCAATGATTTGGGCCCTGTCCCACACGCCTTGTTTCTCGCGAAAATTATTTATGTGCTGCTCCTGTTTAGTCCATTTATCAATTATTGATGGCATGAAATTGCCCAGTGTTATAATTGTGTTTTCAGGCTCCAGTAAATCTTTTGTCAGTTCTATTACCCTTGCTTTGAGTCTTAATTCCGGAGTAAATTCCCGGTCGATTACACCTACTGTGTCGCCAAGCTCCACACCTTCATGCTTTATGCCAAAAGCTTTCAGATCAATGACAGTAGCCTCATAAGTGATGAGGGGTTTTGACAGTTCCTCCAGCTTCGCCATCGTTAGGCCGAGCAGTTCCTCCGGATCTTCGCAATCGTCAAACTCTACTTTACTAAAAACGTGGCTTCTTGTGCCGTCCGGATTAAGCCGGCCCCATATCTCTTTTGCCTCTATGTCCTCCACATAAGCTTTACCATCATTAATATCTTCAAAAGTAAGCCTCCGGCCGTAACCTCCGGATTCCAGTTGCTCTCCCTTGCCGTAACCATATAGAGCAGTAATCACGTCATCCCTATGCACTATCTTTTTAATGGTTTCAATGTCTTTAGAATAAGAGAATCTCTTACCCCTGTCAGCACCTCTGCGCTCAAGAAGGTCCACATATCGCCCAACAATACTATAACCGCTTAGCACAACCCTGGTTCTCAGCTCACCTTTCCAAACCTCAACGACTTTCTGAACGGCTTCTTTTGCGCTTATATGATAAAAGTTTGTGCTGTTTAGACCCAAGTCATCAACTATACCCACTTCCCAACGGGTTGTAAGAAGCGCGTTCTCAAGGGCAATATTTGCCGGCACATTAGTCGGCCGCTTGTCCTCAACATAATCGCCTATAGTTTCATAGAACGAAGACTCGGCAAATACTGATCTGGTTACAGCGTCGTCGCTCTCATGTACTTCATCAATGCCTTTAACGATGAATTCATGCCAGTATCCTTGATTATCTTCATAAACTATTCTCTGGCTTTTTTCAATAGCATCCAGAGTAGTTAATTCCAAAACATTCTCGCCGTTAATTTCTTCTGAGTGGCGCGCTGACAATACATCTTTGAGATAGCCTGTAAACACTTCGTTGCGGTCAAATAGCATGAATCGCATCACAGCCACCTCTCTCTGAATTCCAGGTCTGCTGTACCGCTGCTTACAGTTATGGTAAACTTCCCGGGCGGCAGCTTAAAAAAGTCACTATCTATACTCAATTTATCCATGATTGAATTACCGTTTTTAGTAATATACTCAGCTTCAAGGTCAATCACAACAACATCAGTCGCTACAAAATCATCATCAATGTATATATGTTCTCCGGTACCTACAAGAGACACTTCGAGGCTTTCTAATGTCTCGCCGATAGTAATTGTGATTTTACCTGTAGTAGGATAATTGCCGTTGTTGGTTAACTCTTCGCTGCTAATGTCTTCCTCAGTTATTTTCTCCCCATAGGCTATAGGGTCAGAAGCTATAAATGATAAGGTACCAACACCATTGTATACAATGTTTTCAATGTCAGTATTACCATCCAGAGATGCAAGATATGTTTTGCTGTCCCTAAGCTTTAGCTCTTTTTCGTCTTCCGTATATAAAATTGATGCTAGGGTATTTATAGTTTCCTCCCTGGAGCTAAAACACGATGCAGGTATTTCTACATCGATTTTTATTTGTCGTTCTCCTAGAGTTTTTCGCACATATCTTGTTCCCGCCCTTCCGGGTATAGTTTTTCTGATGGTATTAATAGGGGGCAATATGGATTCTTTAATTCTTTTCACAATGAGGTAATCATTCAGATCAGAATTGTTAAATGTCACTTTATGCATCAATATGCCCCCTTTGCTCTTAATTGTCTTTGTTGTAAATTGAATAGTTTCTGAGCTATTTTTTCAATATCAGTATCATCTCTTACGCTCATGTTTTGGATAGTAATACCACCCAGACCGCTTATCAAATCTGCCATAACATCTCCAAATCGGTCATAATCAAAATTATCCCCTGTCAGCGGTTTTACTTTTGCCCCTTGAGGTAGTTCAAGCAGCTCCGGACCGGCTTCACCGACTATTGCATGCCCTTTTTGTGTTATTTCTCCTCCTGCAGCAAGCAAGGGTATTTCTTTAAGATTTAATCCCTTGCCTCCAACGCCTGGTACCCAGTCGGGTATTTTAAGTTTGTTAAGTCCTCTAATGAATAGATTTATGCCTGAAATTATAAAGTTTATGGCACTTTTGATGCTATTTACTATGCCATCCCAGATTCCAGTTATAACTTTTTTAATTGCCTCGAAAACTTTCCCGAATATTTTGGCAAAGCCTTCAGCAGCTTTAACAATTGCTTCCCAAATACTACTGAAGAAGTCTGATATATGACCCCAGGCGGCTTCCCAGTCTCCTTTTATAAGAGCAAGCACAAACTTAATTACAGACAGTATTGCATTCATTATAGGTTCAATAACCGGCATTAGCGCTTCGAATACCTCCATTACCAATGGCAATACTATCTGAGCTAACTCATTGAATATTGCTAATAGCGGCGGCATGATCTCTTTAACGATTTCGTTAATAAGTTCCATAAAGGGAGGTAAGAATTCTTCCGTAAGCATCCCGAACAGTTCCATGATTGGTGGCATTATATTTTCAATTATTTGCTTAAACAGATCGATAAACGGGGGTAGCAAAGTATTAATTATTTGTTCAAACAGCTCCATCAAAGGCGGCAATATAACATTAATTACATCCGTAAAAAGCTGTATAAATGGTGGCAGGATATCATTGATGATGATTGTCAGCAGGTCCATCAAGGGTGGCAAAACAGTCGTAATAATGCCCGAAAAAAGCTCAATTAGCGGCGGCAATACAGCCTGGAACATTTCCGTGAAAAGTGTAATCACTGGCGGTAATATATCCGATACTACTTGTGAAAATAGCTTTATTATCGGAGGCAGTATTGATTGTGCCATTTCTGCAAACGTAGCTATCAATGGTATCATAACGGCTGTTATGTCACCGAAAACAGGTATAAGAGAGTTAAATAATTCAACAAGCACAGGAAGCAATGAGGATGATAATTCCATGACGGGCGGCAGTATCGTACTCATAAGGTTAGAAATAACAGGAATAACCTGTCCTATCATACCTTCAATAGTCGGCAAATTATCTATAACCAATGACAGGAAACTTTGCACAACCGGAGCAACAGCCTCTCCAATGCTGACCTTAAAATCCTCAAATTTAGCCTTGATCATGTTTATGCTTCCAGATATTGTTCCGGTAGCTTCTTTTGCAGTTGTACCTGTAATACCTAATTCTGTCTGCACAACATGAATTGCTTCATAGACTTCATTCAAGTTACTTATGTCATACTTATGTCCGGACAACTTTTCGGCGTCCGCCAGCAATCGCTCCATTTCGGCTTTTGTGCCACCATATCCAAGCTTGAGATTGTCGAGCATTGTGTAGTTTTGTTTGGCGAAGCCCTGGTATGCGTTCTGAATGCTGGATAGGCTTGTACCCATTTTGTTAGCATTGTCAGACATGTCTGTAATAGCCATGTCTGCGACTTTTGCCGCCTCTGCGGTATCGCCGTTTAGTCCTTGGAGTAGTGAGGCTGAGAAACTGGTCACAGTCTCCATGTATTGGTTCGCAGTCATTCCGGCTGTCTTATATGCGTTTTTTGCGTACTCCTGGACAAGTCCCGCAGAATCCTTGAAAAGTGTTTCTACGCCCCCTACAAGCTGCTCATAGTCCGCATACGATGACACCGCGACAGAGGCAAGACCCGCTACTGCTGTTGTTGCTGCCGCAGCCCCGGCCACAATGGCAGTACCCCACTTTGCAGCGGTTTTGATGCCGTTACCGAGTTTTGAGCCGAGGCCTTCTGCTTTTTCTTCGGTTTTGGCAATGCTCTTATTTGCCTCTTCGTTGTCGATAAAGATGCTCCCAAACAGCTTAAAAATTTCCATAGTCTCACCTGCCTTTATGCTTCGCCACGACCGCCAGCATTTCTTTTTCTATTTCCTCGAGTGATTTTTGAGTGTACCTGTATTGCTTCTGGAAAAGTTCTTCCTTGAATTTTTCAAATTTGATGGGTTGCAGCCATTCAATTGCCATAAATGGGTACATTTTAGTCCATAATTCCCATGCAGCCTGTTCTTTTTCTTGTTCAATAGCGTATATCAAATAATCCATAGCTGCAGATAGGGGCAAATCCATAATCAGTTGTGGATTGTATGTTTTTGTTAATAACTCAGCTATACGCGGCCCTTTTATTTGACCGCAGACTTGAAAAAACTCCGCACACCGTCATCAGAAACAAGCTCTTTTATGAATTGGACAAGATCAACCTTTTCTGCTTCCTCAGGCGATATTCCCTTTATTTCAGCCACAAAAGCATAGATTTCCTGTTCAGCTTTGTGAGCTTTACTTATGATCTGCATCATCAGATCTGCCCCAACCTGCTCCTGAGATGCTTTTGGATCTATGATTTTTAGTTCAAGTTTATCAATTATAGCTGACAATTTGATTCCTTGTTTAAAGGTCAGCATGTAATCCCTCCCAAAAATTAAGGAGAGGCAAGAGCCTCTCTTTATGCGGTCTTGAAGTTAACAACAGTTTTTGTGATTTTATTTCCGGCCAAATCCCTTACATTGGCAATTATCCAGATATAATCTGTATTTGCCGCCAAATTGGATGTCGGATCAAACGTGGCTGTCTTGGTTGCCGGGCTATAGGTCAGTGTTCCTGCAACCTCAGTTCCATCACTGGCTTTAATTAGCGTGAAGTTGTCGCTCCTGATGTCACTCTGGCGAATATCCTCATCAAATGTAGCCGTGAGATTGGTTGACACAGATACTCCTGTTTCAGCGTCAGCTGGATCTGTGGTAATGTTCGGACCAGTTGTGTCAGCTCCGATGCCTTCGACATCTTCAATATCATACAGGTCTGCTGTGTCGTCCTCAGCATCCCAATGAGCATGTACCTCCAGTGTAATTACACCTTCTGACTTTGGCGCAGCTGCCAGGGAGAAATCATTCTCGGTCATAGCATTATACAATGTAATCTTCTTATATCCCCCACCGACAACTTTTGCAAACATGGTGATGTTGGAGAGATATGCCCCTTCCTGTATTACTCCAAAGTCAGAGCTTTTTGCAGATAATTTGCCATTTGAATATGTTGCCCAGGGCATAGCTAAAGCCAAATTATCCATGCTGGCGCACAGCAATGGTACAGACATCATTGCATTGACTTCATCAATCACCTGCATTCCCTTTGTTTTCCCGCGCCTGCCATCATATTCAATATCGCGTATATTTTTTGTTACAGAAAATGTCCCACCCCCGCGCGTAGGAGCAAGCTGCCTTTCTCCAACTTCATCGTAGTTGATATATACAATTCCGTAATCAATCTGTATGTTTTCAATTTGTTCTTGAGTAAGATTCATTTTCTCAGCTCCTTCCAAAAAGTCGTGCTTCATAGATGTATTTCCGACGTTTTATTGCCGGATTATCATCTCGAAGCGGTATTTTACGATCTAAATAAAAAGTGACTGCTAAACCATCGGCAGTCAAGGTTTTTTTATTTAAACCCGTTGGGTTTACTATGTCTCCATTTCCGTTTACAGCCTCCATTAACGTTTCTATCGCTGTCGTATCACCATTAGCAGGCATGTCCCAGCCATCAATGTCAATAGCTGCAGATTCAAAATACTCGCCATCATCAATAATTTGTGTAAAATCATACACAAGATAAGGGAATTGGGCGTCGTCCGGAGCGTCCTGAAAATATACACGAGGATGGATTGCTTTCAAATATTGTTGTATAAGCTCACGTAATTTCTTCATCGCCCACCTCCTCATCTTCATCTATCAGCCCCAAGGCCCGGTTCTCGTCTTCGATGGCCGAGAGGTATTGCCCTTCAATGCGCCTGATATCGTCAATGTGCTTGAAGGTTGTTTCCCGGATGACACCCTTCTTTGGCATCCCTTTTGTACCAAGCTCCTGATTCACGCCATACCAGGCATCATGCTTAACACCGATCTGCAGATCGCAATCTCTTTTACGGACCCAATATTGAGTACTGTTGTATATGCGCCGGTGTCGTTTCATACCAGGAAGTTGTTTTAGTTCTTGCACCATTCTTTTCCTTAACAGTTTCGCTACATCCTTCAGCGCCGCACGTGAGAGCTCCTGTATCGTATATTGAGTGCGGTCCACATTGGAGATAAATTCAATGCCATCCTTTTTTATTTTTGTTACACTTTTAGGCATGGGCATGGTTAACATCTCCCTGGCAGATTAATTCGGTCGTCTCAAAATCTCCTATGTCTTTGATTTGTTTCGGGGTATACGCGCGTAGCACACTGTATCGCTTCCCCTCAAAAACAACTTCTTTTTCTCCCTGGTAATCATATTTATTAACCACAAAAACCATCTCCGCCCTAAGCCCCTGTGCAGCCGCCTGATAGAATTCACTCCGGGCGACTGATTTTACATCACATAAAACCGAGCGTTCATTCGTTTTTTTAATGGCGTCTCCCATGTTATTCTCATCATATTCGATGCCTACCAGGATAAGCTTATAATCAAATGTCACCGGCATCACTCCCTTGCATGTATATATAGATTGTGCAACCGATACTGCAGATGACGCGGCATGCCGGCATAACTATCCCTGTTTTGATATCTCCATGTGGAATAATCGACAACAAACATGAGATGATAAGGGTTGGCACCGTCAAGCGCCAACCCTTTCTCATCATTCAATTCTGTTATCACGCCCTCGATTATGTTGGTCAGGTACGTATCACGCACAGATGATGATATACCCAAACGCGCCTTAACCAAGGACAAGATCATGTTAATATCCATTGTTGTTTCCACCTTAGTCGCCTGTGTTGACTACGATTGTGGCGATACCTGCCTTAATCGCCTTACCAGCAGCATCGAATTCTACAACAGTAATGACATGGCCAGCTGTCAGATCCGAAATGTTCACGCCAGTGGTGAAGTTCGGGGTATCACCAAAGTCCTGCCATGCAGATGTTTTCTTCATACCTGTTTTGACTTTTGCCGGCAAAACGCCAGTCTTGTACAGCAGTGTTGTGCCGGATTCTTCCTGACCAGCTACAGTGATCTTTGTATCACCCTCTGTAGTACCTGCCGCAGATGCTACTGTCAGCTCACCAAGCTCAGTATTGGCATAATCAGTCGGGAAAGTACTGGTAGTTACTGCATCAGTGTTATCGAAGCTTACCATTACAAATGCCTCACCAAATACAGGCATACCGTCATATCGTGCATAGCCTTTGAAGCCGGTCTGGTTTTTAACAAACCTTGCATGTTCAGAACTTTCGATTGCTGCACCTTCTCTCTCAGCAAGAATGTACACAGAACCGAATCCACCGACAATCTCATTGTCGCCGACTATTTCAAGCTCGACGATATCGCCCCCGATAATCGGCATCTGATTGTTAACACCCGCCACAAGTGCTGCAGCAGCATCAAATGCCAGAGCCTTACACATAATATTGATATGGGTCTTACGGTTCATTACCCAGAAAATTCTACCATCAGAGTAATTGGGCTTTGCAGTGCCAAGAGCCTCGATTAACGAAGCATAGAAGGCGGCCCCAGTGGTGCCGTTAATATTCAGTTTTTTGATATTTGATGTATGCAGGTCAGTCCATTCAGGCGCATAGGACCCCCAATCATTGGGGGCAGATATCTGTGCCAAGCGGGTTACAATACCAAGAGGCATCTTGACACCGGTACCGTACAGGATTGCTCTGTCTACGCCGCTGCCAATCGCTCGGCCGAGCTGCTCCATAATTTCACTACCGAGTGCGATGTCGCTGTCCTTCAGCAGGTTATTGTGTACCCAGATGATGCCACCAACCATGTAACCATCAACCTCGACTTGGTTGAGTGACATATCAAGTTCATTAAGCTCTCCCTCTGCTTCCATCCAAACACCTTCAGGAGCTGCTCCCATGATATTCTGCCTGGCGGTTCCTTGAACGGGTTTTACATTAACATACTTGGCTAACTTCGAATACCTTTCAAGATTGTCCCGAAGGATTTCCAACACGACTTCAGGCACAGTAAGGCTGCCGTTAGTAATACCTCTTGTTTTGATGGAGCGGATTTCTGTAATAAAATGCTTCACATCATCGCGTGCAAAGAAAGCATCACGTTGCTCCATACTGTCGAATAATTTCACTCTTGTTTTCATAATCCTTGTTTCTCCTCTCTGTTCAGTTCCCACCGGAGGTGTTGCCGGTGGAGTTTTTGCTCTTTCATTGAGCTCATCAAGCTCAGCCTGCAGTTTCTGAATCTCATCCTCCAGCTTTGCCTTCTCGGCATCATTGGCAGCAATTTCAGAGTTCAAAGCCTCCTGGTCGCTCTCGAATGTTTCAACCGCCTCGTCCACTGTAGCCTTGTCTTCTTCCGGAGTTTCTTCAGTGATTTCATTTACTGCCGCTTCCAACTCTGCTTCACGGGTTTTAAGCTCAGCTTTTCTTTGCTCGAATTTGGCATCTTTGGCGATGAGATCCTCCAGTTGTTTTCTCAAACCCTGGATCTTTTTTGTTATTACCAACTGTCTTAATGCCATCTTTTTAATCTCTCCTTCCTCTCGGATTTCCATTTTTCAATCTGCCTTTTTTTGATCTGCTCAAAATCTTTTTTCCTTGCCTGAACAGAGGTGTCTTCATAAGCCGGAAATGTCACGACTGATACCTCATAAAGCTTTACCCGCTTAAGCGTCCAGTGAACAGAGCCATCATCCCTGTATTCGGTATCCTCTTCCAAAATATCAAAGCCAAATGAACACTGGTTAACATCGTTACGCTCTACCCTGGCATATAGGTTCATGGCATCCTGGTCTTTTTCATTGATCTCAACCCGGCCCCAAAGACCCTTTTCGTCTACCTTCAATTCGAGTGTGCCGGCTTGGTTACGCCCCAGGACAAGAGTTGTATCATGGTTAATCAAAGCTCTGATGTCATCATTGATGGTATCATCGAATGCCTTCGGGTCAACGCTTTCCGTAGCTCCCGGCCATAGTTCATACACACCGCAAAATACAGAGAAATATCCTTCGATGTATTTTTTCCCGTCTGTTTCCGTTGCCCTGAACTGAGTCGCCTGGCTCCGAGCTTGGCGTATGGTCCTATTCATCGCTATCACCTCCGATCAGCTTCTTTTGTTTCCCCAGCATACTGGCCGGAATGTAATTTTCTAAGGCCAGGAGCTCATCCATTTCAGCATCCGGCGACATACCAATCCAGTCGCGCCATTCATTACGCCTCATCGCCATACGGTCAACCATTTCTGCGCCGGCCTCAACTATGTCAGGCAGACTATAAGAGTACAAGCTGCGCGGATTGAAGCGCCAATACAAGTCCGGAGAATACAGCAATTTCCGAGTCAGCTCCTGCTCAATCACCTTGGCTTTGCCTAGGATGCGCGAACCAATGAAATTGTTATATTCCTCTCGATCAAATGTACCTACGCCAACTAAAAAGGGCGGTACACCGAATATTCCAGCAACCGTCCTTTTGTCAATCTCCATGTTTTTAGCTAACGCTAAATCATTTAGCGTTAGCGGTTTAACCTCTTTCACTTCAAAGGCGTCTGCCGGAATGAACCATGGTCTGCCGTCTTCACTAGAATCTAGGTACTGTTTAGAGAGCTTTTTCCTGCCTTCTACACTTGCAAACTCCTCTGTCAACCCGTCAACCTTTACAATGATGGATGGTGTCGGGCTTTCAAGTAGGGCTTGCTTTGTTTCTCCAGCTTGTTTTAGACCTTTGACAACATCTTTTAGTACGACCCTGTATCCTGTGCCGATGTATGGCCGCTCTGGATCCGGGTTAATTACAAAATGTAGGACCTCATCAGGGGAAAAAACCTTGTCTCCATATCGGATTGTATATCCTCCATCTGGCGTTTCAATAAATGTGATTCGTGATGGTTTCAGTGGCTCAAGATTATCAAGATATCCTTCAGTGCTATATCGTGGATATGTGATCTGATTCCCGTCACCTTCCAACATCAGAGTCCAAACTAAATTGTAAATAAACGCCTTCCGGGTCATCCAGCGGTTTGGTTCAATGTCAAGCTTCCTGGAAAGCTCGTTTTTAATCCGGATATCTCCTTGGTCCGTATTCTGCATTAGGTATATTGTCATATTTGAGATAAGATCGGCATAAACATCTACACACATTCTCACTTCCGGGCAATTTGAAAGCCTTGTATATCCGCTGCTCTTCACCAGGAGATCGTAAGCATCGGGCGAGCAGAGCCATATCATACTGCTCTTCTCAGGGGCGTCCCTGCTTTGGTTATTCGGCTTCCTCTTTTTACTCATCTAACCACCCCCTTGCTTTCTGCGACTTCTCCAAATTCTCAAGCATCCGGATACAAGCAAAAACAGCTGCATCAAATACGTCGATGCGATGAGTTTCTTCAACCTTTTCATACTGGATCATGTCGTCCACCTTCTCAATTGCTCTAACATTTGCCACACAGTATTCAAATGGCTCTGCGCCAAAATAATAGAGCTTCCCGTCTTTTGCCTTTTTTTCGATGTGACGGAAGCCCTCACTCTTTTTGTAGTAGTATTGTGGTTGGTCCACTATGGAAAACCCTTTTTGTTTCATGCCGATAAAGTATTCGCGGCAGAATTTTCTATCGTGGCCAACCTGTTTTATCTTGAATCCTTTGGCCTTCATATTCACAAACCAGTTCACCACATCAAAATGGTTTACTGTGGGATTATTACACATGGTCAGCCAGCCGTCATCCATCCAGCCGAAAAGCGGGATATTATCCTCTTCAGCTTTTATATGGGCTGCCACAATCGGGAACCAGCAATGCGAGATAATGATATCAATATCTTTATAGGTACCGTACAGTGCCGAAGTCGTCAGGTCATGAAGTTTTGACAGGTCAGCGCCGCCAAACCAGTTAACCTTCAGAGTCTTGACAAATTCAATCTTCTTCTCCAACGGCCATGATGGATCTATGCCGAGTTCTTTTTCGGCTTTTCGATTGCTTACCTGGAATTCAGCCAGGTTAAAATACGCCTTCATTGAGGATGTATATATGTTAAGGGCCTTCGCCAGAAAGTCCTTCCGTTGTTGTGGATCATTCTGGGCCTGGAGAGCATCATTCATAATGTCAGCAGGACGGATTGTTATGCCATAGTTCGGATTGGCCTTTTCATGCTCAATCGGATTTAGGTAATCCACGTTCCCATTTTCGTCCTCATCCGCTTTGCAGATAAAAACAAAATAAGTATCGTCCTGAACAATGCTACCTAGTATCTTTTGACAATATTTAAGCCGTTGATAACAGAACGAAGTCACATCATCTCCGGCAGTGGTTATTCCAATCATCAATTTATTTGTGTAGGCCTTCATGGCCTCCTTAATGATGTTGTACTGCTTCGGTGACTTATAAGCATGGATCTCATCAGCAATGGCTATATTGCAATTGAAGCTATCCTGAGCATCCGGGTTTGCTGCCAGCGCTTCAATACGGATCATTCCACCATCAATATTTTTGTGCTCAATGGAATGCTCCATGTTGTTGTCAAGGATTCTCCAACCATCAGCCTCGGCCTCTGCCTTACTGCCATACATGTAAAACTGGAGATTATCCACAATATTGTTGTAACTCTGCATGGCCTGTTTCAATGCAGCTCCAACAATATATACAGATGACCCACTTTTTCTCTCCAATATTGCAAGTGCCCACGTAAGTGCAGATACAAACAGTGTCTTCCCGTTTTTTCTGCTAATAAAAATGAACGCCTCTTTATATCTGCGTTCATTTGTGCCTGAAACATAAAATCCCAGAAGGTTATATATTATGAATTTCTGCCACGGCTCCAACAGCAACGGCTTCCCTCTGAGTGGAGTGCCATCAAGCGCTTCGCCTTGCCGATGCTTGAATGTCCGGTCTATGATGCCTATTACAAAGTCTGCATCTTTGCTTTTGAATTCCCATCGTGGATCCTCTAAGTCATTTAGAAACCGCTTGCATCCTTGGATCAGCTCTTTACACGCAATTTTTCGCCCATCAACAACTGACCTGGCATACTCCAATACCACATCAGCATACTTGCCTTTTATAGTCATTCATTTTCCAGCCCTTTCAGAGCTGCGGCAAGTGCGGACTGTTTTTGCTTTTTAAATGCCTTGTCATCTGCTTTGAGCAAACCCTGTGGAGTCAGCCCGAGTTGTGAAGCATATGCAAGGATATCCTTCCGGAGCGTTTCAAGGGTTGTTACGATAGGAGCCTTCTTTGTGCCGGTGTTGGTGTATTCCTTAAAATCATAGTCAGATTCTATATAGCGTTCAGTCAAAATTTTATACTGTTCCAGGAGTTGAGAATACACCCTGATTATAGGTTCGAATTCAGGCTTGTATGTGCCAAGCGCTTTCATTTGATCCCTGGTCTGATTAATCGGTTTTTTGGGTCTTGCCATCTCATCAACTCCTTTCCAGTTTTTGGTCTGATAAAATTTTCAGCATTTGCCGGAGAGGGAAAGAGTTGCCGCCTCCGGTCCTTAGGATTTACAGGCCGATCTTTGAA